>Ga0209125_1003235_pt1 | contig 11443 bp, 14 predicted proteins | sample BarGraIncub1131A_FD_184503 | JGI IMG/M metagenome (GOLD analysis project Ga0209125, IMG submission 184503) | Arctic peat soil microbial communities from Barrow, Alaska - Barrow Graham LP Incubations 11-31A (SPAdes) (version 2) | ecosystem: Environmental > Terrestrial > Soil > Wetlands > Peat... | reverse complement strand
CCCCTGGTCGGTGTTGAAGATTTCAGGCGCCCCGTATTTGACCAGTGCCTCTTTTAGTGCCTCAACACAGAATCTGGTGTCGAGAGTGTTGGACAGCCGCCAGGACAGGACTTTCCTAGTGGCCCACGGAGGCTAGCCTAAGAATCTCCTCCACCCGTGCACCATCAAGGGTCTCCTCATCCTGAAGGGCAGTCGCCAGTGCATCCAGAAGAGGTCTATTTGCACACAGCAGCCCATCAGCAATGTCTTCTTCATGGCGGATAATGGCGGTGATCTCTTGGTCGATCTTCCATGCCATCTCTTCAGAGAACCCCTTTTCTTCAGTCAGTTTGCGCCCGAGAAACGGATGCTCTTCGCCGCGGGAATAAGCGACCGGTCCAACTTTTTCGCCCATCCCCCATTGGCAGACCATTTTCTCAGCCAGATCGGTAACCATCTTCAGATCGCTCTGAGCTCCGGTTGAGACTTCACCGAAGACCAGACGCTCAGCAGCTCTCCCCCCCAAGGCGACACAAATGCGGTTTTCCAGATAGCTCCGTGGGTAATGGTAGCGATCATCCTCTGGGACCTGCTGGGTTATTCCCAGAGCTATTCCGTGTGGAATGATCGTTACTTTGTGGATCGGATCGGTACCAGGAAGCAGTTTGGCAACTAGGGTATGACCGGCCTCATGGTAGGAGATGAGCCGCTTCTCGTTGTCGGAAATGACCATTTTTCGCTCGCCGCCCATCAGGATCTTGTCCTTGGCCTGGTCCAAGTGCACCATAGTAACGGCTGAGGCACCCTCTCGCGAAGCCAAAATTGCAGCCTCATTCACCAGATTCTCCAAGTCGGCGCCTGTCATTCCTGGAGTCCCCTTGGCGACTGTAATGAAATCGACCCCTTCGGCCAGAGCTATCTTACGCGTATGGACTCTGAGAATTTTCTCCCTGTCCCGCCAGTCCGGCCGCTCAATCACCACATAACGGTCAAAGCGTCCTGGGCGTAACAGCGCCGGATCAAGCACATCGGGTCGGTTGGTGGCCGCCAAAACAATCACTTCTTCATGCTGATCAAAACCGTCCATCTCGGAGAGAAGCTGATTCAGAGTTTGCTCCCGCTCATCATGACCGCCGCCGAAACCGGTTCCTCGGCTGCGCCCCACTGCATCGATCTCGTCAATGAAGATGATGCTCGGAGCACTCTTCTTGGCATTGCTGAAAAGATCTCTGACCCGGCTTGCACCGACACCGACAAACATTTCGATAAACTGGGAAGCAGAGATGGTGAAAAAGTTAACCCCCGCCTCACCGGCTACTGCACGCGCGAGCAGGGTTTTACCGGTACCGGGAGGCCCGACCAGCAGCACACCTTTTGGCACCTTGCCACCGATGCGTCGGAACTGGCCCGGCTCCTTCAGGTAATCGACAATCTCCTTCAATTCCAGTTTACAGTTCTCCATGCCAGCAACATCGGCAAAGGTGACATTGACCTTCTCTCCAGTGCCGTACATCCTAGCTCCAGATTTGGAAAAGCCCCCCATCATCCCTTTTGCTCCCTGATTGCGAACTGTACGGTAGATGTACCACCAAACACCTATGATAAGCAGCCAGGGGAGCAGTGAGATGAGAAAAGAAATAAGGGGAGATGCTTCGGGAGAAACGGCACTAATCTCCACTTTATGATCGGTCAGTTCGGTAAGCAGCGCCGGATCAGCCGTTGCCGGCATGGTCGTGGTGAAGGCCCCAACTATCCTCAGGATCACTTTTCCCTGTACCGTTTCGGGCACCTGAATCTTCTTTATAAATTCGCCATTTGCTGCCACCCCCTTGAATCTGATTTTTTTTAAGTTATTGCCTAAAAGTTCGCTACGAAAACGGCTGTAGCTTATTTCGGCACTCTGCCCCGCATCGCGCAACAGGTAGCTGTAGCCGATATTAAACAGGATCGCTAAAAGCATCATAAGAAAAATCGTGCGCCAAATTGACGGGTTCATCGATTAGTCCTTTGCAGAAATGCGACTGCTATCGTTGACAAAGAGGTGGCGTCGCAACATCAGACAATATCTTGATTGACATGCGACCCTTATTCTTTTCACCTTGAAATTTGCCGAACCTTAGCGTGTATCCTTCGGCAAACCCGGTAGCGAAGGATACACTTTTACTAGGGCTCACTGTGACGGGCCAGATTAAAAGCGCATATGGAAGCCGAGGTTATGGCGTGAAGGCGTATAAATCAGCGCAATTAAGGGTTTAGGGGGTTCCTAGTTTTGAGTAGTGGCCCTTCCTTTGCGATGAACAAATGAGCATGTTCTGCCTATAACTATAAAAAACCTTGCTACTTTTACTCTCGGGCTATCCAAACATATTAACATTAATGCTATTGCTATCTGACAGCCCTACAATTTTTTCCAAAATTTCCCTTGGCGACTCATCGCTAAATTGGATAAGTAAACTGAGAGGTATTTCCTCTTCGTCTTTAGTTGTATCTTCCTGCCATTCAAGAAGTTGCAAGTCGTCAATTGATATTCCTAATTCGTGAGCTAATTTATTGTTATGGAGTTGTTGTTCTTTGTCTTCCATTTCTTTGAGGTTCATGACAATATCCTTTTCATAATCCGATCTATTTGCAGCATATGCATCGGTTGAATAAAAGCTAAACATATATAACCAGTTATTTTTTTAAGCTCTACCAGTTCGCATTTAAGTATGGATAATTCTTTTTCTACCGTTTTTGTTGGTTCATTTTTGTTTAGTTTTGCTGCATATTCTAACGCCTTATTAGCGTAATTTATTAGTAGTGTTTCGTATTTTTTATTTTATTGCTATAAGCCTTCAGATTTGCTTCATGCTCAAGTTGCTCTTGTTTAAGCATGGCAGTATCAAGCAGTATTTTGTCTTTTGCCTGTTTTAGTTTTCCCTTTGCTTCTTTTTTAAAGAAATCAGCCTGGCCTTGCAGCTCTTTCTGTCCATTCGCAAGAGTATTCAGCTCGATTGCGAGCTTTTCCGCTGCTTCCAGCCATTTCTGTTCCATTATCTTCTCCAATCGGCCTAAACCATTATATTCTAGGTCAGTCCGTACCAACAGCAGAAGTTATTACATCATAATTATTAAATTATAGCAATTGGTATATAGTTATATATAAATAGATACATTGGGTTGCGGTTCGGTTGGGACTGCATACTCTTTTGGTCCTTGCTGAACCTGGAAAAGGGCTATGGATAGTGGCTCTCCACTTACATCATACCAGGAATAATTTCTGTGGCAGAGAGGGTTATTAACTATATTAAAGACCCTTCAACAAAAGGTTACACCAATTTGTCATTATTTCCTTAGTCTCGTTGATCGGATGGACCTTCGTCTTAAGGATGAGGCCAGACTCCTTGAGTAATCGCTTCTTTTTTTTACACTGGTATTTTCTACGAACAATTTTGTCAAATTATGCACCTTGGTTCCATCTAACGCCCTACTAGTGATAATAATGAACGTCCCGTACCGCGAAGACAATCGTTCCTGCGCGATCTCAACCAGGCAAACATATCGGTCTTGATACTCGAAGGTGACACTCAAGTATTTTCGTCTGTTCCCTGAAGTGCCGTCGTAACTCTCGCGCAAACTCAACTTTTTCCCCATACCCCGCTCGTTTCTCCAAATGGCCAGCTTACCGGACACCACCATGCCAGTGACGCCTGGCTGAGAGCGCAAGACATCCATCATCTCAACAAAACATTGCAATACCTGCTCGTACTCTTGATCGTAGCCTTCGTCTTCAGTCTCTTGGCGAACGACGGTACTTGCCTTGGCCGCTTTACACCAGCCTCCCCTCTGCTGCTGTGGGCTCAGGTCTACCTCCTCCATTTCACCAACCTCCATAAACTTAGGTCCTTGTGGATGATCGTAGCCACCCTTACCCGGATGGAGGACTGACTCAGTAACCTCCCTTCTGAGGGAATCAGGGAAATGTGCAGTTGGGAGCGGTTCAGCACCTTTGCCCGAGAACCGGAGCGCCGCAAGGTTGGGATTGACGCCCACGTTAGCATTGATGGTACCGCTTACGACGTGGATTCGGGCTGGCCGGCGAGACGGTCATACTTCTATTGGGGCTGTTTGATAATGATCTCTATGTAGAATACCAGAATGAGCGGTTTGGTCCGTTTCATCCGATATCCGGGCCGATTCCCTTGCATCGCTACCGGAAGTTCAAGAAGAGCAAGACTGAGGAACGGGCTGACCGCATCGAGCTGTTGGCAGCCAAGATTAACCTCCCTGTTGCTGCCGTGACAGGCGAGCAGTGAGTAAATCTGCTAGCAGCGGATAGTTCAACCACAATACCGATGCAACCATTTAAGCCGGTGCCGACTCTTGACGTCTGCTATCCAACAATTGTCGCCGCGAAGCTGGCCATTGCCAATGAACTGGCCACACCTCTGGCTAAACTCTCAGAACAGCATCGGCAGTTCATAGACAATCTGCTGCTAGAAACCTTGGCGCGGGCTGTTGTACTGGCACAGATTCGGGGGTATTGTTCACTTGACAAGCGGACACCAAATGATGCTTATTTCGAGGGCCTCGAAAAAACTGAAAACGGCGGCCTGACGCCGACACTCCCAACAATCAGGGGCATTGCTTATTTCACCGCCAGGTTGTCCCACAAACTCCGGCCACCTCACACCTACATCCCCATGCAAAAGGAATTCATGTATCTGATTGCGGTTATGGACTGGGCCACCAGGAAAGTTCTGTCCTGGCGGCTGTCCAACACTCTGGATACCAGATTCTGTGTCGAGGCACTGAAAGAGGCACTGTTCAAATACGGGGCGCCCGAAATCTTCAACACCGACCAGGGGTGCCAGTTTACCAGTTGCGGAGCAGGTAACAAGCCGGGTTAAGCCGGTGAATCGGGAGGAACATGAAGACATTCGAAATCAAGCAATGCGCCCTTGATCTTGGCGGCGTTTATGAATTGGTGCTCTTGGAGGATGGCGTTAACGCCGGCGGCAGGGTACCTCCTCAGGTGCAAGCAGGAATTCAAGCAGTGGTAGTCAGTTAGAATAGATGGTATAGCGGGCCCCAAACCCGAAGCAATTGGCGAACGTTATGGTGTTGCCGCCACCGGATGAGTGTGATCAGTATCCTTCAGCTTCTCGTTTTTTTCTCGTTCATTTTTTTAATCCCCTTTAACTCCTCGCTGTAGCGTTTTACCTTTTCTCCATAATGAGCAGGTTCCTCTTTGCCGAGGGCTGGCCATGGTGTATGAGAGGCTTTCCGGACTGCCGCCTTACCCCCTTTGTCTGATAATTGGCCCGTTGATCCGAGGCCGCGGGTTGCAGTCGACTCACGCCCATTTGTCGCAAGAGAACCGTATTAATCGTAGCCCCGGCCTGGAGTGAGGCAATGGCGGCAAGAATCGCGCGAATCTCAGTAAGGCAATGTATTGGAAACACATGGCTATTTGGATTCCTTGGTAAGAGTGAGAGACACTACGACGTTATCGGTGGGGGATGCTTGGAAAAGCATACTCTCTTCATGCTGGCTTAAGGTTCTTGGTCCATTATCAATAAGCCATATCCAGGATAGAAGGCCAAAATCCAATTTGGGCAATGGATAGGCACCAATGATAGGCTGATGCTTAGCACAGCACACTATTACCTAAGTAGGTTGGAATTCACAGTAATTATCGTTGCTGCCAATGGGCAACGAATAGTCGCGACCTTGATCAAGTGTATCCCGGCTTGTTAGGAGATCTGATGCGAAGATCCACTTTTATTCTGTTGTTCGCTTTGATATTAGCTACGCTGCTTAGTGTTCTCACGAATGCGGACATTCGTACAGCAAGCATTTTTTACCAGGTAGGTAAGCGCTTTCCCATTGGGGATTTGCAGCCGTGGAAGTTTCTATATTTCTATGGAGTATACCCTGCATACGCAATGGGAGGGGCTGCCGCCATCTGCTTTGTCGTTGGATTTGTCCGCCCCTCTCTCACTCGTTACCGGCGCCAGGCTCTTTTTGTGGTCCTTCTCCTCATCATAGCCCCCGGCATCCTGACCAATGCCATTTTCAAGGACCACTGGGGTAGACCACGTCCCCAACAGGTGGATATGTTCGGCGGCAGCATGGCCTTCCACCAGCCTTGGCAACCGGGGCCTGCACCAAAAAATGCCTCATTTCCTGCTGGACACCCGACGGCTGCTTTCTACCTGTCCGCGCCGTACTTCATATTAAGGGAAAAGAAACGCCGCCAGGCAATGATCTGGCTATGGGGTGGGATTTTCTATGGGATCGCCATGGGGATGGCGCGTATCATCCAGGGTGGACACTTCGTGACGGACGTGATTTGGAGCGCCGGCTTCGTCTACCTTACCGCTATGATACTGGCGTCCTTGATGCGACTGGATATCAAGCCAGCCTTTGAACTGGTCAGAAAGCCACAGGGATTTATCGATGTTGCATTTGGAACAGAGGTGGGTTACGCAGTTCGCCTGGTCAGTGGCAAGGGTTGTCCCGCTGCTCTTGTCGTGCATCAAAAGGATATGCTATAGTCGCGGTCGTGCAATCACAAGAGTTATATGCAACAAAAGTCAAGACATGGCGAGGAGTATACTGAATACATGGAATCGATCAACATCGCCTTTTTTCACGTTCTGAACGCCGGTGCCGGCCTAGCCGGTCTCGGCTTAGCTCTACCGGTCTTTCTCGCCGAATACTTGATCGGGATCGTGCCGGCTCTGCTGATAATCCTCTGGTTCCGAGACCCTTCGGAACCGGCACGTGTACGACTCTTAGGCACTTTCTTGTCGGCAATGCTCGCCCTGGGAGTCAACCAACTGATCGGACTCTTTTACCAACATCCGCGTCCGTTCATGGTGGGGCTCGGTCACAGCTACCTACAGCACGTGACTGACAGCTCCTTCCCGAGCGACCACGTCACGGTCCTCTTCGCAGTGGGGCTTGCCCTGTTTCTCGACCGCACAACCCGTTGGTCAGGAGCGGTCATCATGCTGGCTGCGCTGCCGGTGGCCTGGGCACGGATCTACCTTGGCGTTCATTTTCCCCTCGATATGGCAGGCGCACTGGGAACCGCCACCCTCTCAGTCATGCTCGTCCGCCTTTCGGCACAATCGGTCAACACACTGGCTATTCGTCCCATACTGAGGTGCTGCACATGGGTAGTCCGAGCCCGGTCATCCGCTTGTCCCCCGACCAATCGATGAGAAATCTCAGAAGAGGAACTTCATGCGCATCCTGCTTGTAGAAGACGACCCGATGCTCGGCGATGCTCTTCGGCGCTCCCTCAAACAGGAAGGGATAACCACGGACTGGGTGCGTGACTCCGAGGAAGCGGAATTGGCACTTTCTACCGGGGAGTACTCCCTGCTTCTCCTTGACCTTGGTCTTCCCGGCAAAGGTGGGCTCGATTTTCTGGCAGAGTTGCGGGGCAAGGCCAACCCAATTCCAGTTATTATCCTCACCGCCCGTGACGCAGTCTCAGACAGGATTCGAGGGCTTGACACGGGTGCCGACGACTACCTGGTGAAGCCCTTCGACCCAGATGAGTTGGCGGCCCGAATTCGTGCGCTTCAGCGGCGTGAGATGGGCCGTATTGCGCCGCTCATAGAGTATGGCCTCCTCGTCCTCAACCCCGCCACCCGCGAGTTTCTTTGTAAAGGAGAGCGGGTGAATCTCTCCGCGCGGGAGTATGTGATCATGGCCGCCCTCATGGAGCGCCCCGGAGCCCTCCTCTCCCGCGCGTCGCTTGAGGAAAAGCTCTACGGATGGGGAGAAGAAGTAGAAAGTAACGCAGTGGAAGTTCACATCCACAACATGAGAAAGAAGATCGGGGCAGAGCATATCCGCACTGTGCGCGGAGTCGGTTATATGCTGGCGGAGGCTCCATGAGTTCCATCAGCCGAAGACTGCTTATGCTTTTGCTTGGCGGACTCATGATCGCTAATATTATCGCCGGCGGAGCCACCTATCTCAAAGCACGAGAAGAATTGGACGAGCTTTTCGATTACCAACTCGCCCAGGTGGCCCACTCCTTCTCCCGTCAAGAAAGCGTTGCGCCGCTCCCTTCGTCTGGCATCAATTACGAAGAAGAATCGGAGTTGGCGATACAAGTCTGGAAAAGTGGAGTCCTCCTCTCGGCTATCCCCCCAGGCAGGACGCTCCCACTTCAGAAGGAGGGGATTAGTACAGTTTACTCCGGTGGCAAGCACTGGCGGGCCTTTGTCCTTCGGACGGACAACCGGACCATCCAGGTTTCCCAACCAATAGAAGCCCGCCGAGAGATTAGCATCAACTTCGCACTTCGTTCTATTGTCCCACTGCTGTTGACCATCCCCTTCTTCGCCCTGTTCATCTGGCTCTCCGTGCGCAACGGATTGCGGCCACTTACTCGAGTCGCCGAGGAAATATCTCGCCGTTCTCCCTCCGCCCTTGACCCGATCTCACTAAAAGATCTCCCTGTCGAAGTCCTCCCCCTCGTCGGCCGCCTCAATCTTCTCTTAGAAAAACTGACCCGCGCCACAGAAGCACAGAAACGATTCGTTGCCGATGCGGCCCACGAGTTACGGACGCCTCTCGCAGCTGTTGGACTCCAAGTGCGCGTTTTGGAACGAAGTCCAGGTGGAGCAGAAAGGAACGAAGCGCTTGATCGGCTGAAAGAGGGGATCGACCGTGCCTCCAGGCTTGTCGGACAACTCCTTGCCCTGGCTCGGATCGAGCCCGAGGCTCCGCCGCGTTTCTCCAACGTGCCGCTCACCGAACTGACCGGGGAAATTGTGGCTGAACGGGCGCGTATTGCCATGGGAAAGGGTGTCGACCTGGGGATGACCGATAGCGAAGCGGTAATTATCACTGGAGAAGAGGAGGCGCTCCGGTCGATGATCGGTAATCTAGTAGACAATGCAGTCCGCTACACCCCGCCGGGGGGGACAGTAGATGTAGCGGTGCACCGTGGTGAGCACGAGGCCATTGTTGAGGTGATCGATACCGGTCCTGGCATCCCTGAGGTAGAGAGGGCGCGGGTCTTTGATCGCTTTTACCGACGAGGAGGAAACTGCTCTGGTAGTGGCCTCGGCCTCGCCATTGTCAAGTCAGCAGTTGAGCGGCACGGCGGAGCTATAACTCTTGGCGAGGGGGAAGGAGGAAAAGGACTACAGGTGACGGTCGTAATTCCCCTCCAGCCACTCAATTCAGCCATCAAGGGGGCACATGACTAGTCCCTGTTTTCCAGTGCTCGCGACTGGTTTTTAATCGCGCTTTACTCGGATCGGCATATGCACGTAACCATCGGACTGGTCCGCGGTAAGGTCCATGATCTTTCCCGTGAGGGCTGTTCGGGAGGATTCGAAATTAATCCTAAAATTTTGATAGATAAACGGCTGGCTGGCCGCAGTAGGAATCCTGCTGACGGCACTCTATGCCTGCTCGGTTGTCATGCGCCCCGCAAAACGTTATTTACGGCTGGGGCTCGACTCGCTGGTCGCCATACTCGCGTTCGTTGTCGGCATTGCGGGATTGATGTTGATCGCGCATTGAGGCCGGTCGATTCGTTTGTGCCTCACTAAAAATCGCAATGTTCCATAAAGACTTACGGCGGATATCGGACCTCCAATGAAAACGTATCTTTTGATCATAATGCTCGTCCTTGGAACAAGCGGGTGCGCCGGAATGACCAGTCCTGCTGGATTTATGTATCGCTCCAGCCAGGAACGGAAACTTTCCGAGGCAGTTTCGCTTCTGAAACAGGGGAAAACAGTGGCTGCCGTGGCAGCGCTGGACTCAATCTGCGCGGGACCTTCCGTTGCGGGGGTGAGCGATGAAGCGCTATTCCTGTTGAGTCTTCTCCATCTCGGTTCGGATAATGAAGCAGGCGATAATGCAGAAACCTTACGTGATCTGGAGCGGCTGAAAAAGGAATATCCCTTCAATCCCTGGGCTCCAATGGCCTCCAGCCTGTCCAAATCCCTTGCGAAGATCGATGAAACACTTGAGCAGCAGGACAAATTTATCGAACGGGAAAATTTTCTCATTCTGGAGAAACGCGAACTTAAGAGATCGAGCCATTCATTGGCCCAGAAAATAAAAGAGCTTAAAGAATCGAATCTTTCGTTGGCCGAGGACCGCAAGAAGCTTAAGGAATTGAACCTTTCCCTGACGAAGGAAAACGCGGAGCTTCGCGAGGGCATGAAACGGCTAAAAAACCTCGATCTTGAACTGGAGGGGAGAATCAAACATTGAAAAGCGTTTCCAATGGGAGGTGAGGGACGCAGGCATTGCGGCCCGGGATGGGCATGCAAGTTGAGGCCTTGCCCGGACAAGACTGGCGAGCCAATAAGGGGTGGATCCAACATTCCTGCCACCAGGTATCAAGTGATCTGGGCAGCCCCTGGCATGAAAGCCCCGAATATCAACTTATAGAATAAAGTTGGGATTGGGGCTACCCTACTCCATTTAGCTTCTTTATTTGTTCTTTCAGCTCCAGCATTCGTAACTCCCGGCCGACGAAACACCGATTCATCTTTTCCAAATCAGAGTTCGCTTTTACCAATGCCTCAGCAGCCCTATCCCGTTCAGCAGCAACCCTATCCCGTTCAGCAGCAATCCCATCCCGGTCATCAGCAGCCCCATCCCGTTCAGCAGCAATCCTATCCCGGTCAGCCGTCGCCCCATCCCGTTCAGCAGCAATACTTTCCCGTTCAGCAGCAATACTTTCCCGTTCAGCAGCAACACTTTCCCGTTCAGCAGCAACACTTTCCCGTTCAGCCGTCGCCACATCCCGTTCGGCAGCAATCCTATCCCGTTCGGCAGCAATCCTATCCCGGTCAGCAGCAATCCTATCCCGGTCAGCAGCAATCCTATCCCGGTCAGCAGTAATACTTTCCCGATCAGCCGTAGCCACATCACGTTCAACAGCAATACTTTCCCGGTCAGCCGTAGCCACATCACGTTCAACAGCAATACTTTCCCGGTCAGCCGTAGCTGCGTCCTGGTCAGCAGCGATACTTTCCCGGTCAGCCGTCGCCACATCCCGTTCGGCAGCAATACTTTCCCGGTCAGCCGTAGCCACATCCCGTTCAGCAGTAATCCTTTCCAGCTCTTTGGCGAGTCGTTGAATCTCCGAATCTGAGCCTGTCGGGGGTGTAAAAAGGTTTGTGTAAACTGCCATTACGGGGTAAACCAACTACCCTAAGGAGTTTACATGACCATTGATAACGCCGTGATCGACGATCTGCTTAAACAGTGCAAGAGCCCAGGAGAGATTCTCGGGGAGAACGGATTGCTGAAGCAGCTCACAAAGGCAGTTCTTCAGCGAGCTCTCCAGGCTGAAATGACTCACCACTTGGGACACGAGAAGCATGCAGCTATTTCCAACAAAAGCCGCAATGCTCGAAACGGGTCGTCAAAAAAAACGCTGAAAGGTGACTTCGGCACTATGCCGATTGAGATTCCTCGTGACCGA
>Ga0209125_1003231_pt1 | contig 11461 bp, 9 predicted proteins | sample BarGraIncub1131A_FD_184503 | JGI IMG/M metagenome (GOLD analysis project Ga0209125, IMG submission 184503) | Arctic peat soil microbial communities from Barrow, Alaska - Barrow Graham LP Incubations 11-31A (SPAdes) (version 2) | ecosystem: Environmental > Terrestrial > Soil > Wetlands > Peat... | reverse complement strand
GTAGGGCTGACAGGCATACTATTTGTGCTCCTACTTCTTCTGCTTTATCTGCGAAAGCTTCAGGTGGAACGTCTGTACCTAAATCGTAAACTTCAATACCTGCTCCCTTAAGCATCATTCTAACTAGATTCTTACCTATATCATGTAAGTCTCCTTTTACTGTTCCTATAACTGCTTTACCTATTGCTTTAACTCCTGCAGCTGTAAGGATTGGTTCAAGGATTTGCATACCCGCATTCATAGCACGGGCAGCTATCAACATTTCTGGAACATAAATTTCGTTATTTTTAAATTTAATTCCTACTTCACTCATCGCTGATATTAAACCTTCATTCAATATTACCTCTGCATCAATTTTTTCCTCTAATGCTAAATTGACTAATTCCTTAACCTTTTTAGCATTACCCCTTTGTACAAGTAGGGAAAGTTCATTTAAATCCATATTTAATTCCTCCTAAATTTTTGTGTTTTAATTCTATGATACAAATATAATACTTTTAATAACTTCTGTATTGTAAAAAAACTATACTTCTTAGCAATCTTTTATTGTGATAAACTTAAAAGTGTTCTTATTGTCACAAATAAAATAAAAGGATGTATGACACAATGGAATCTATACAAGAACATATAATAGGATTTGAAGAGAAAGAATTGTATTTATCAGAGGATTATTTACCCTTTTCTGCCTTTGTTAGCAACCTTCATAAAGATGTACCTTGCCATTTTCATAATTATATGGAGATGCTTTATATTACATCCGGCAGCGCAATTGTACATGTAAACAACAAATCCTTTGATTTTTCTGAAGGAGATTTTCTCGTAATTAATTCTAATGATCTTCATTATATAAAATCTGTGGGCCTCCCAGAGTTTCTAGTGCTTCAGTTTAAATCTTCTATGATCAATCCAGACCTAGAATTGCCTTTTGAAGGAAAATATTTTTTACCACTTCTAAAGAAAGACTTAATCTTTACTAAAGATATCAGATTGCACCATGGTAATACCCTTGAAAACTTAATGCTGGAAATTGTTTCTGATTTTAAAGAGAAATTTATGGGATATGAGTTGAATATAAAAGCAAATATATATAAAATCTTCTCTTGGTTAATTAAAAATGATTTTATTGAATTCCCTAATATTAAGGGCATAACTCCCTCTTCTGTTTCTAAAATTTCAGTTTTGCTTGAGCACATATGTAGTAATTTTGATAAGGAGCTAACCATTGAAGATGCTTCAAAAATGGTATACATGAGTTACCATCATTTTTGCAGAACCTTTAAGAAGGTAACGGGTAAAACCTTTATAACGTATCTGAATTTTGTGAGGCTTAGGGAATCTGAGAAATTATTGATAATGTCAGATAAAAGCATTTCAGAGATAGCGATTTCCGTTGGTTTCTCAAACACAAGCTACTATACTAGGACTTTCAAGAAGGAAAAAGGTATACCTCCTTTGCTCTATAGAAAACATAACAGGAATGCTACATGAATTTTAGCTACATAGCACAAAAGTGATAAAAGAAATCATAATAAATATATTATTCCTACTGATTTTAGCAGTATAATTAATTAAGATATAAAAATGCAATTCAGATGTTATGTTTACATTTAATTAAATTAAATTGGGAGGGGAAAAATGCGAAATCCAGATTTTACAAATATATTAAAAGTTTTGAGATGTGAAAAGCCCAGCCGACCTACTCTTTTTGAGTTTTTTCTAAATGACAGATTGTATAAATTTTTAGCTGGTGATGATATTTACTCCATGACAGATAAATTGGCTTCCTATAGAATGTTAATACATGCTTTTAAGAACGCAGGTTATGATTATGCTACTGTACAGGGCTCTAATTTTAGCTTTCCAAAGGGTGCTAAGCATGCAGGCAAGAGTATTTCACAAAATGAAGGCGCATTAATTACAGACAGAGATAGCTTTAAAAAATATATCTGGCCAGATGCAGATTCCTTTGATTATTCAGCTCTTTTGGAAATAAAGCAGGAACTTCCTGAGGGAATGAAGCTAATAGTATGGGGACCTGGTGGGGTACTTGAAAACGTAACAGAACTGGTTGGTTTTGAAAATCTATGTTTTATGCTATATGAGGATCCAGAACTTGTTCAGGAGATTTTTGACGAAGTTGGCTCTAGACTTTTAAGATATTACCAGATATGTGCTCCCTTTGATACTGTTGGTGCACTAATATCTAATGACGACTGGGGGTATAATTCTCAAACCATGTTGAAGCCTTCTGATATGAGAAAATATGTATTCCCCTGGCACAAAAAAATAGTAGAAACTATACATGCTTCAGGTAAGCCCGCAATATTACATTCCTGCGGTAATTTAAATGAGGTTATGGATGATATTATCGATGATATGAAATATGATGGAAAACATTCCTATCAAGACAAGATTATACCCGTGGAAGAGGCTTACGAGAAGTGGGGAGCTCGGATAGCTATACTTGGAGGAATTGATGTAGACTTCGTTTGTACTTCTTCCGATACAGCTATAACTAAGCGATGCGTTGAAATGATAGAACGATCTTCAAGTAGAGGTGGCTATGCTCTTGGAACTGGAAATAGTGTTCCTGAATATGTACCAGATGAAAAATATTTTGCAATGATAAAAGCAATAGAGGTCTGACTATTAGGAAGCAGTTACAGTAGATTACTCCACTGAGATTGCTTCCTTTCCTTGTTCCCTTACCTTCACTTCGATTTCTGCCAGTATTTTTTTTTCAAAATACATAATCATATACGCTATTATACTAGCTGCAAACAATATTATGAAAGAGTATTTCGTAAAAATATAGCCTACAATCACAATGATGCATATATTTGAAAAAGTTATATAGAATCTTTTTATACAAAAATAAACAGATAGCTTGAAAATATGACTAGATTTCATTGAGAATCGTGACAATATTGGAAATACATACAAACTTATTAAGAATAGAAAGAATGCAAAGGCATACATTAACCAAGAAAATACTATTGAAAAACCATAGCCAACAAATATTTTTGCATCAAATATAAACATTTGAAATAAAGCCAATTGAATGATCCATAAAAACAATGCTTGCTTGAAATTAATTTTGTAAGCCTGAAAGAAATCTTTGGTTATGTTAATATCCTTTTCTCTAACCAATTTACCCATAACACTTAAAAGTGCAGTTACAGCCGGTCCAATTGGTACGCAGCAAATGAAAAGCACAGTGGTAAAGTAGGGGGGTAGTGGGTTATTTCCAACTGCAAAAAATATTAACAGTATTAAAAGCAAAGGTATATTCAAAACCATAAAATATAGACTACCCATTAAAAGCCAGAATATATAGTTTGTTATAGTATAAATAGGTCCATCGCCAAATTCTCTTTTACCTCTTGTCATTTTATCCCCCAAATGTTTTTATTATTATACTAAGCATATCATAATTTAGTATAAATTCAATACACTTAAGGCATACTTTTTAATAGCACACCTTAAGTGTATTGAATTTCATTTTTCTTATTCTTTGACTGAGCCAATCATAATTCCAGTCACAAAATATTTTTGTAAAAATGGGTAAACGATCAGCATTGGTAACATGGCAATAAAAACCTTAGCAGCATTTAGTGTACGATTAGATAATAAAGATAATTTCTTATATTGATCAGGAGTTAGGTTACTACCGGTTGGGATATTAACAACCAACTGCTGTATATAAGTTGTAAGTGGGTATTTGTCAGCAGTGTTCATTAGTACAAGCCCGTTAAAAAACTCATTCCAGTGATAAACACTGATAAATAGTGCTATTGTAGCAAGTACTGGAATTGATACTGGAATAAAAATCTGAAACAGAATACGCCAGGGGCCCGCACCATCAATTGCTGCCGCTTCTTCAATGTCCCTGGGAACATTTCGAAAGAAATTCATTACCAATATCACATTGAAAACAGGAACACCACCACCGAGAATCAGTGCCCATATGTTATTTATTAAATGGTACCTTTGTATAGTAAGATACCACGGAATAAGTCCTCCATTAAATAACATGCAAAAAACAAGTATCCACATGAAGATGTTACGTGCTTTAAATTCACGATTTGATCTAGACAACGGGTAAGCCATCAAAACAGTAATAAGCAATGAAAAAATCGTCCCTATTACTGTACGTTGTGTAGAAATCCAAAATGAATTCAAAAAAAGCTTATCACCCAATATTTCTTTATATGGTTCAATAGAAAATCCTATGGGGTAAAATGTAACAAGCCCAGCATTTGCTGCAGCTTTATTTGAAATAGATACACATAAAGTATACCAAATCGGATAAAAACAGAAGATCACTAGAATTCCAAGTAAGATGATATTTCCTATGTCAAAAACTCGAGATCCTAAGGTTTTATTTCTAATCAACGCAGCTTCCCCCTTTAAAAGACAGTGTAGTCAGCAAATTTATATGAAAGAGAGTACGAAATAACAATTAACACAAAGCTGACAACTGATTTTAGCAAACCTGCTGCAGTTGCAAGTGAATATTGAAGATTCTGCAATCCCAAACGATAGACCCATGTATCTAAAATATCTCCTGTTGAGTATACAATAGGATTGTACAAATTATATACCTGATCGAAGCCTGCATTTAGTACATTACCAAGGCTGAGTACCCCAAGAAGTACTACCGTAGTAGCTATAGCAGGCAGAGTAATATGCAATGTGCTCTTCCAGCGTCCTGCGCCATCAATCCCGGCAGCTTCATACAAACTAGGATTTATAGTTGTCAAAGCAGCAAGGAAAATTACAGCATTGTATCCAAATTCTTTCCATACATCCGTACCAATTATCAATTGACGGAAGATTCCAGGTTCAGCCATAAAGAGTCTTGGGTGTCCACCAAACATCTGAATAAATGTATTAATAACTCCGGAATAACCGAAAATACCTAGAACAATTGTTGCCATTATAACCCATGACAAAAAGTGAGGCAAATATACAAATGTCTGAACAAATTTTTTGTATCGAATACTAATGATCTCGTTAAGTAACAAAGCAAAAACTAATGGCACTAACAAATTCAGCACCATTTTCCCAACTGCTATAATAAGTGTGTTGATTAGAACGCTTTTGCTGTCATTAAGCTGGAACAAATACTTAAAGTTTTCAAGCCCAACCCATTGGGAATGAAACATCCCAAGCCCAGGATTGAAATTCTCGAAAGCCATAACAATACCGAACATAGGCACAATACTAAACATAATAATCCATATCATGCCAGGTACTAGCATTAAATAATAATGTTTTTGAATACCGTTTTTATTCATAAGCCATCCTCCAATCTTAAGTAGTCATAATATAGGCGTTGAATTGCTTCAACGCCTTTTGATATAATACTACTTTTTGAGCAGTTTCTGAACTTCAGCTGTAATTTGGTCGCCACCTTGTGCTTTCCAATCCTTTACGAATTGGTCGAAGGAGCTAATTGGTGATGTACCAACAATAATTTTAAGAACTGTCTCATCTTCCATCTTTTTAAGATTAGCCCATTTCTGTTCCATGGTAGCAGTCTGGCTGTAGGTCACACTGTAAATCTTCTTATTGATAGGTAAAGTAGCAAATGGTCGGTCACCTATCATCATTGAATACATACGTTGAAAATCTCCAAAATTTGCCGTACTGAAATTACTAACATTCAAGTCATCAAAAGGTGCCTTGATAACATTTGCTATCTTAGTTGCATCAGTGTACATCAGCTTATACATGCTATCAGCTTTATTGTAGTCTTCAGGTTTAGTCTCACCTTTAAGAACTTTAAGTAGTTCAACACGTTCGTATTCTACCTCATTAGATGCTGCCATAACATTTCTTAGAGGGTACCATCCAATGGCAACAGAAACATCAAATTTTGCCTCATCTCTTACAAGAGCATTATTCATAATTAGTATTGCTTTTACAACATCAGGGGTTGCATTTTTGCTAATCATGGTGTAGCTGCTTCCTGTAGTTTTCATGTGTGTATCCCATTGCCCATTGTCATTATATACGGGATAAGCCTGCCAGTTGGCTTTTGGATCATTTTTAAAGGAATCACCATTACCATAGCCGCCATTCCACCAAGGGCCGAAGAATATTCCTACTTGGTTTGCGTTTATTGGGTCGCCCACATTATCACGAGTACCCATTTCTGGATCTATTAGGCCTTCTTTATATAACTTAGCCAGAGTTTCCAATGACTTTCTGGTTGTATCAGAAATTGTACCATAGCTTACAGTGCCGTCTCCGTTATCCAGCCAGTATCCTGGAGTAGCTCCCATAGCACTAAATATAGGATCAAAACCACCCATATTATTAGAGGAGTTTAAAAAGGTACAATATGCAAAGGTATTCTTTGAAGGTCCTGCAATACCTATCGTAGTCTTGCCAGCCACTTTGTTATCGACAAAAGCCTTTGCTGTTTTTTCTATATCACTGATTGTCTTAGGAACAGGTAATTTTAATTTATCTAGCCAATCTTTACGAATCCACATTTCATGTACACCATCAGCCTCTGCAGTGATGTTTGGAAGTGAAACCATTTTTCCATTGTAGCTAGCATTTTCCAAAGCACGACCTTCTGTACTTGCCATAATCAGCTTAACTTGAGCTGACTGATACTGCTTAAATAGCGACGAAATATCATAAAGCAGTCCAGAACTTGCTGCTTTTGTCATATAGGTACGGTCATTAACTACCAAACCGTCAGGTAATTTGCCTGATGCAATAGCAAGACTGACTTTTTGGTTATAATCATTACCACTTCCAGCAGTCCAATCTACTATTATATTAATATTATAATTATCCTTGAGATATTTTGTATATTGGTTACTACCTGCTTTATCTCCTGCTGGTAGTGTTTTATCTGTTGGATCCACACTCATACCAATGTGTACATCCACAGGTTTTTCGAATTTACCAAAAGCTATATCAGCTCCAGTAATTTTAGTATCAGTGGTTTTTACTTTAGCAGTATTTGAAGAACATGCCATCATACTAAGTGCTAATGTAACCGTTAACAAGATAGGTAAAATTTTTTTTCTCAAACTAAGAACCCCTTCCCTAATTTTTTTATAAGAATCTCACAATTCTTATATTTCGAGATAACTAATACTTATGTTGTGCTGATATAGAGTATGTATACTTTTAATATCCTATTAGGTTTTTTAACGGTCCCCCCTCCCTCTTATTTCTACTAATATTATATTATGGCAACAATAATAGCAAAAAAAACGTTAAAGTAACATTAATATTACTTATTGGTAACATTACTTAATAGTAACATTTCCCATGTGAATTGTCAATATGGATAGAGTAATTTTTTTACAAAAATATCCACTTTATTTTCTTACAATAGATAGGTTTTAGATTTAAGATATAACGATTTGAAAAATTAAGACTCCAGCATAATTGCTAGAGTCTTATAATATAAATATGTTTACTCTCCCCTAATTCACCTATGTCATCTTCCTAAATTGACCCGGAGCAATTCCTTCAATTTTTTTAAATACTTTTGTATAATAACTTTGATCTGTAAAGCCAACACAGTGAGCTATATCACTTAAAGAAACTTTTAAATCTGTCAAATATTTTTTGCTTTCCTCTACTCTCACCTTGTTGAGATAGTCAATAAAATTTATTCCCATTTCTTTTTTAAATAATCTACTAAAATAAGAGGGGCTCAAATAAACATATTCAGCTACGCTGTCTAAGGATATATTGTTCTTGATATTATGGTTAATATACTCCATAGATTTTTGTATAATATGGAAATTATTAATATTCTCCATATTGTACACGCATTCACTAAATCTATCTAAGACTTTTATAATCCACTCGCAAAGTCTCTCAACGTTATTTAAAGTGGACACCTCATTTAGATATTTAAAGTTAAGTCCGAAAACCATTTCCAGGTCCCCGCCCCCCTCAACTACTGCTCTGGAGAGTACAATCATAAGCTCTAGCACTCTTGCTCTAGTTACTTCAATGTTGTTGCCATTATTAAATAGAACATGCCCTAGAAGCTCATTTAATATAATTTTTGCACCCTTTTTATCTCCAACCTTAACTCTTGATAACAGTTCATTTTCCAGCTCTACAGGGTAATAATTTGAGATATGTTCTGAGTATTCATTATGCTTTACGTTTTGTATTTCTTCATTAATTGCTGCTTGCTCAGCATAGAATTTTCTTCTTTCTGAGAGTATATTACTTTCACCAACCATTATATCCTTGGCAATAATATATAGTAATTTTGATAGATACCTAACTCTTTCTGGATCTACAATAGGAACACTTTTAACAAAGTTTCGCAGGGTTTCCCTACTTTCTAAATTGAAATCATATGTTTTTATTAAATCATTAACCATAAAATCATCAGAAGTATTCATTTTTATAGGCCCACCTATTAAGGCTCCTCTTAAAACTCCACCTATAACGATAGCCGAAGCAAAGTGGACTAATCCGCTAGGACAAAAATATACATAGGGCTCTCCAATTTTCTCTGACTGCCTGCTTGCATAAAGATGGGACTCTCTGCATGTACATCTATCTCCACTTAACTCCTTAAATTTTATGCAAAACTCACAAAGTTGTCCCTCAGAATGAATTGTATCCCCGAATTCATCAATATTAAAGCATAATACGCCTGTAATATTATTGTAGGTTTTAAGATTATCTATTAAAGCTTCTTCATCTAAGTTGTTCTTTTGTAGCTGCATTAAATTGTCCCCCTGAATTTTCAATGGTATAGTCTATTTTTAAAATAACATCCGCAATATTATAAACTAATTATATAATAAATATCCACTAAGTATAGTATTTTTTTTAGTTTTAAGATATAAATTCTTTGCAAGCCTCCATATAAGCAATTATATTTTCCCAAGGAACTTCAGGCTCTAACATATGGGTGGGGGCACATAATAGTCCGCCTTTATCACCAGCTATTGTCAAGTTCTTATAAACTTCTCTTTTAACCTCCTCTACTGAACCAAAGGGCATAGTAGTTTGTGTTCCTATGGTTCCGTGGAAAGAAAGTCGATCTCCAAATTCTTGATGGATTTCTTCAAAATTCATGCATTCTGGTTGTACAGGATTAAGAACATCAATACCCGCTTCAACCAGGTCATTAATAAGCGGTTTCACATATCCACAGGAATGATACATTATTATAATATCTGGATTAACCGCTTTTGCTGCATCGATAACCTTCTTTAGTCTTGGCTTTAGCCATGTGCGGTACATTTCTTCTCTCATCATTATTCGGCTCTGCATTCCAATGTCGTCACCGAGACGGATTATGTCCACCCCTGCCTTTGCAAAGGAAGCGGCTCGTATGCAAGAGGATTCTGTAACTCTATCTAGAATGTATTCAGCCTTTTCATCCTCCATCATCATGTCTATCATCAGCTCTTCCATGCTTCTCATATACCAACTGGTTTCCCAAATTGTACATTCCATATTGCCTATTGCTGCTAAACCTTTCCCGTGTATTTCTTCAACCTTAATCTTTTGATGACTTCCATCACCTTGACTAAAATCTGGAAATGGGAACTCTTTTAATTCTTCTAAACTATCTACGGATATTAAAGGGTGATGCATCTTAGTCATATGTTTTGCTGCTGCGCTTCCTGGTTCATGGGCCACTCCCCAGATATCTAAAGTAGTTCCAGGTTTAAAGTCATATTTATAAAATTTCTTTAGGTTATGGCCTGGGATCTCCTTTAGGTACAAATCCTCCACACCTCTCATAGGGAATTGAAAAAAATCAGCATAATCCTTTGCACCAGTATTCTTCATAAAGGTTTCATATAAGGAAGGACACAAGGTAAAATCTATTGGAGCTTCTATAATACCTTGTCTTCTTAGTAAAGATAGTAGATTTTCTCTTTTAGTCAAAATTTATCACCTCATATTATTTTTGGTACGAATATATAGCACCATAATTTTATGATATAATTTAACTGTAATAGTTTCAATGTACTATCTGGTTATTGATATGTCATATCTGGTATATTTATGAGGTGTAATATGAATGTTTTAAAAGACGTTAAACAAAAGTTTCCAGAATCGGTTACCGTTCACAGAACCTTAGGAAAAGATTATACTAAAGGCGTCCTTTCCTGTGGCTTTTTAAGGAAGCCTAAAATTAATAATTATGATATGGATATAGAATTTAAATATTATGGCGCACTTTTAATATTACAGGGCACCGGTATGTATATTGATGAGGAGGGCTCACAGATACAGCTTTATCCTGGTTGTTTTGTCCAACGGTTACCTGGACGCAAGCATAGTACCCCTGTATTTCCTGATGGCAATTGGATTGAAACTTTCTTATGCTTTGGAAGGGATCTGTGCCTTTCACTTCAGGAGCTTGGCTTGATTAACAGTGAAAAACCAGTATTAAAGCCCGGACTAGATTATATTTTGATTGAAAAGTTTATTTATCTTTTCGAGCAATTGAGAAATGCTCCTGTTAATGAGCTTCCACTTCTCTTACTAAAAGCACAAGAGATAATCATTAGAGTGAATGAGCTTGATAGGCAAAATGTAGAAGGCAATTCTAATCATGTTATTGAAGAAGCTTGCAAAATTATTAATGAAAGTAATGGCAAAGAGCTATCTGGGCAGGATTTAGCTGGACAACTTAATATAGGATATGAAAACTTCAGAAAGCTATTTAAACAGAAAATGGGAGTTTCACCTAATTTCCACATAATACAGACCAGAGTTAATGCTGCTAAAGCACTGCTGCTTACTCCTAATAAAAACATAAGTGAAATAGCCTTAGAACTTGGCTACTCTGATTATTTCTCCTTTGAGAAGCAATTTAAAAAAGTTGTTGGAAAGAGTCCAACCGAATTTAGAAAGGAATATTAGCAATAAATATGAGGGGGCAAGTAAACCTTGTCCCCTTACCGTAAATCCCATGAAAAAACATGAGCTTTTTCTGAGCCCCAAGTACTTACAGGTATGAACCTAATAGCCTTTGTTTTAACATTAACCTTTAGTTTAACCAATCTTTGATAGTTATTTTTTACTTCTATCACAGGATCCCAATTTCCGAATTTACTAAGTGCTTGAATTTTGAACTCTTTTACTAGACTTTCTGGTACATGAAAATCATTTTGCTCTAATGGGTAATTGCAAGACATGTTATGAAGGTGACGATTTAAATTGCTATCAAAAACAAATCTCAATTCGCTTATTTCCTGTGCACTTTCAAAGCTATACTCCACAATCTCTCCTAAGTTTCCTATCCAACCATTATCTTCATTACCAATGGGTCTGTCATATCCATTTCTTAACCCGACTTTCGGCAAATACTTTAAGTTTGCATGCTTATCAAATACCATCAATGCACTCTTCCCTTTTAGGTATCCCATAAAACTTGATACACTTATCTTTGGAGGTATACTTACTAACATGTGTATATGATCTAGCATTAGAT
>Ga0209125_1003230_pt1 | contig 11463 bp, 7 predicted proteins | sample BarGraIncub1131A_FD_184503 | JGI IMG/M metagenome (GOLD analysis project Ga0209125, IMG submission 184503) | Arctic peat soil microbial communities from Barrow, Alaska - Barrow Graham LP Incubations 11-31A (SPAdes) (version 2) | ecosystem: Environmental > Terrestrial > Soil > Wetlands > Peat... | reverse complement strand
GGCGTCCATACCCGCATTCGCATGGCGCATCTGCTCCAAGGCATCGAGACGGGACTGCAGGCCAATGCGTTCGCGGTCCAGTTCGCGTTCCCGCACGTCGCTTGCGCGCAGGGTGGCGCGGTCATCTTCGAGGTTTCCATCGATGACGGTAAGCTGTTCGCGCAAAAGCTCCGATGCCTGCTGATGCTCGGTATATAAGGCTTCCAGGCGGGTAAGCTCGGAGGTGAGCAATGCGTCCTGGGAATCAAAGCCATCGCGTTCGCGCAGCAAGGATTCGCTCTGCAATTGCAACTGGCCTAGTTCCGCATCGACACGTTCCCAACGGGTCTTGAGGCGGTTGACCTCTTCGCGGGAGAGCTTTTCGGCAGCGGTGAGTTCGCGGCGCTTGTCTTTAAGATCTTCGACTTTTTCACGCAACACGCTACAGGATTCTTCGAGGCGTTCCTGCTCGGGAGAGTAGTCACCCTCTTCCTCAAGCTCGGCAATAAAGCGTTCACCCTCGCTCCGTTGCTGCAACAGACTTGCAATCTGTTCTTCGCTCTGGGTGATTTCCTCGCGGAAGCGACGCACATTGACTTCGAGATTGGTTCGCTGGTTGCGCAGCACAGCCATCTGGCTATTGAGTTCCTGCAGATCGCGGTTGCCACTGGAAACCTGGGTTTCAAGTTCGCGGTATTCTTCTTCGTCTCCGGAAATGGAGAGGCGTTTTTCGGCAAGCTGGGTTTCGAGCAAGGAAAGCCGGCTCTGCAGGGCGGTCTGTTCGTCCGTGATCTTTTGCTGGGTTTCCTGAAAAAGCTTGAGATGCTCCGATTCCTCGGCATACTTGTCGAGGGCCATGGAAAGATCGAGGCTTTTGAGCCGGTCGCGGTATTTCTTCCATTCTTCGGCGCGGGCAACTTGCTTTTCGTGCTGACGCACGCTTGAGCGTACATGGCGCAAATTGTCTTCGAGACGTTCCATGTCGACCCGGACTTTTTCAAGCTGACGAATGGTCTCTTTGCGCTGTTGCTTGTATTTGCTGACGCCGGCGGCTTCTTCGAACAGTACGCGGCGCTCTTCGGCCTTGTCGGACAAAATGGCGTCGATCATGCGCTGTTCCATGAGCGAGTAGGACGCAGCGCCCATACCGGTGTCGTAGAACAGATTGTGAATGTCTTTGAGGCGGCATTCCTGGTTGTTGATCAGGTATTCGGTGTCGCCGTTACGGTAAGCGCGCCGGGTGATCTGGATTTCTGAGAATTCGGAGGGCAACATGCCGCGGTCGTTGTTGATGACGAGCGAGACTTCGGCCATATTCATGGCGGGGCGGTCTTCGGTGCCCGAAAAGATGATGTCCTGCATCTTGGACATGCGCAACTGACTTGCGCGCTGCTCGCCTATGACCCAACGGATGGCATCGACAATATTGGACTTTCCACAGCCGTTCGGCCCCACAACAGCGGTTAGGCCATTGCCAGGAAAATGAACCTCGGCCTTCTGGGCAAAGGATTTGAATCCGAAAATTTTGAGCTTGGAGAGATACACGGGGCAATAATAGCTAAATCACGCGCAGACTAGGGGTTACGCAAAATACAACGAACTGAGAGATCAGCAAATTTCTGAATGCTTCCTCGCCCAACGACTGTGGCGCCATAGAAAAGGGTACGCTCAATCCCATTCGAAGCATCCCATTCTGAAGAGGTCCAGAAATGAGCCTGTTCATTTAGAGACCAAGACACTCCTCCGTTAACCATATAGCCAGCAGGGAGCGCAGTGAATCCTGAGGTGTTAGTTCCCGTCTCAGTGCCGGGATTGGTGAGCCAGTATCCACTGTTGGATTTTAATATCGTTGCGATTCCCGAACCACGATTGCCATAGGAATTTGCATCTGCGTCGCTCATTCCAAGAAATATTTCCATCGTTATCCATTCAGCATCTGTGGGAAGCCCCCAATTTGCGGGGCACACAAGCTGAGCAGTTGCAAAATCATAAAGGCGACCGTATGCATCACAATTTGTTGAGCTGCTGCTGTAACACCATGAACCTCCTGTCGTCGCTAAATCCATATTTTCAGCCATCCAAACTTGAGTACCAATTCGAATCGTTTTGTATTCTCTAGCTGGCGTGCTGCGCGTGTCGATCAATGTGGCCAATGAAGATGAGGATGGAGCGATGGAACTTGAGGAGGGTGTAATGGAGCTTGACAACGCGGCGATGGAGCTCGATAACGCGGCAATGGAACTTGAGGACGGAGCAATGGAACTTGATACTGTAGTAGACAACAAACTGCTGGAAGATTGTGCGGCAAAGCTAGACGAATTCAGCTCCGTTGATGATACCAGAGAGGAAGAGGTTGCATCGTATATCCCAACGCTTGATAAATTTACGCTCGATATAGCACCCCAGGTATCAGCAGGTAAGGCCTCTGGATCCGTTCGGTTAAAATCAGAGCAAGAGAGGAGGTATATGGCGCAGAAAGCTATGCTAGTGGAAAGTGCTAAAGTTCTAAAGTGGAACGTTGTTTCAAGTAATCCTTTAAGCCAAATGGGTTTGCTGGCTGCAACTTTCCTCTTTCCACTAGAAATCCAGTTAAAGACGCTAATTGTATTCACTTTCCACTTGTTCATTATTTTCCCTCCGGCCAGAACCATAATACCGCACCAATCACGAACGAACTAATGGAAACCCCATAGCTTACATCGCGCCGGGTTTTCGTCGAATGAATATTCGCAAAAGCGTCGTCGGCTGCTGACCTGTCCCCTGCGCTTTTCGCAGCATCGTACTGATCTGCGTAGTCGGTTCCCTTGCGATCAAAATAGAACCCAGAACCAGCCCCCAAAAGCGTTGTCCCCCAAAGCGCCAATGCAATCTTTCGCTTCATCGTTAAAGAGGCGTGTGCGGGTAATGGAGCTGTATTTGTCCCCTCTGTGGTGACCTTGGGTGCTGATAAATCCAGAGGTACGGACTTGGTATGCTGTTCTTGCGCGAGTTTATGTGCAGCCCCCTTGCACAACGTCGCATAAACATCCTCAAGATCGCCTGATTCCTCTTCCTCAACAGAAAATGCCACCTGACCCGAGCCTATTTCGATGTAATCTGCACGGAAGGCGTACTTGCTCCCAAAGCGAACAAGGTTCCCTGCTACGATAAAATCCACTCCGAGCAACTGGCCCATCTGCAATTGGCATTCCGAATTGTTACAGGCGCCACTTTGCTGAAAGCCCTGTTCCTTGAGGATGTATTCCATTTTGCCACGGTCAAGAATGCGGAAAGCCTTGGTAGCCATAAGCTCGGTAGCAAACTTCCCCGTAATGAAATTCAGCTGTTCGGCAGATACCGTCTTATCGCCTACGAAGGGAATTACCGCAATATTAGGAATTTTGGAGTCTTGCGCAAAAAGCAATCCAGAAAGACAGAGAAAATAGAATAGAGCCTTCAAAATCAAATTCATACCTACCTGGAGTTCGCTAAAAAAGTGAATATAGATATCTAAGGTGAATTTTCTGCGCCAGTATTCATCGGAGTGATCGGGATCACAGACGCCCAGTGCCAATGTTACTACCGCACATCCACGATGATCTTGCTGCCGCTTGTTTCCATACGCCAGAGCGCGCTTCCGCCATCCACAGCCAAGTCACCCAGCTCCTGGTCGCGCCAGCACATGGAATCGCCGCAGGTGCTGTCTTCCGAGGAGATGCGGAAATGGAAAGTGCCCACCAAATCTTCGGTGAATACGCGGCTACGTTTGTTGGTTTCGATGGTATCAGGCATCCAGGAGATGTCGGGCGCAGAGCCGTCTAGCGCGACAATCCGAAGGTTGGCGATCCGAGCGGAGGTGTGATTCTCTACCTGTAGACGAGTTTGCGTATCCATCATCCAATGCGTCAGGCATCCGTTCAGCAGAAAGGGAATAAAAATCAGGACAATGCCCATTTTCGTCTTCATGGGAGACCTCCGATCGATGTATTCTTGCCAAGGGTACTCTCGTTTTCGCCGTCCTTGGGGAATACTTTTTTGATTTTGTCGGTTTCCATGGGAGCCGAGCGCGGAGCGTTGCGCCGGAACAGGGATTCTTTCGAAATGGCACCGAGGCTCATATGCAATTCAACGAGTATGGTCGATCCATGACTGTGGAAAAGCTGGTCATATTCACGCGGTAGATTGAAGGAAACGCGGGCAAAAGGAGCTTCAATGCCGACACCCCAGGACAATTTTCCATTGTCGCGACGCCGGGCACCCAACTCAAGTCCGACAAGGTGCGAGGCATCCGTATACATCAACAAACTACCGTTAGCGTGCTCTCCCTGCATCACCCAATAGGAGCCATCCAAATAGAGGCGTTGCCTCCAGATATTTTGACGATAGCCAAGGCGCAGAGGGTCTGCGGAATCGCGCGTCACCAAGGCTTCGAGGTCAGGCAGGTATGTTTTCCAGCCAGTTGAATCGCCTCCGCGCAGTGCACGGGCCTCGAGTTCGACGGTTGCCCGCACTTGGGTCCAGGCCTCGCGGTGAAACACGGCTTGAACACCGAGACTCTTCCAATCGGCCTCACTGAACCACCACAGCGAATCACCCTCAGCGGGATAAAGCGATCCGACCTGTTCAGGATTTTGCCACTGCAAACCAGCCACGGCCGCCCAGGACTTTTTCGCATTGGATGCAGTTAGTGCAAGTGTATGGATGTCGCGCACCACTCCCATTTCGGAGGTCGGAGGTATAAAGAGAAAATCCTCATTTTGCCATCCCTGACGTTCGACCCACCAAGCAAAGCCCATGCGGTACACAGAACTGTCTATGGGATTCTGTAGGAAAATGGCAAATCGCTGGCGAAAAGCAAAACCGTTATGGATACCGTAAGGGCTTTGTAGGCGTGATTCATCGGGCTTAGGCAACAGCATCCAATCAAAACCAAGGTAGGAATCATACTCGGGTTTGAAAGCTTCATGAAACTCGCGCAGCTGGGATTCGCGCGTACGCGCAGGCTGGGAAACGAGATCCTGAGGTTGGACGGTCCAAGCAAGTGCAGATACCGCCCAGGAGAGCAGAAGAATTAGGAGGATGCGCATGAGTGGAAACATAGTAATGCAGAGGAGCCGACGATATGCGTCAGTATTCCTGGACCCCGATCTGGAAGGTACCCGCAGTCACGTCTGATTTCGGCACCACGGAGATATAGTAATCAGTTGCAGCAGTAGATGACGCCAAGCTCCCAGAATAGAATGAATAACCCGATTGTTGGTAGTAACGGGTAATGGGATTTGTCCAGCCTGCTTGGGTGTATTGCACTCCAAAATAGAGATCCGCGGTCAAATTTAACGTGGATCCTAGCCAGCCTGCTTGATTCAAGTATAAAAATGGGGCCGCGTTGGGAGGAGCATAAACATGATACAGAGCGAGTTCCCCTGACTGAATCGTTGCGGATTTCAAGGTCGTGCTATTGTAGTAGAGCTCAATCGGTTCAGTGGGCACAGCGCGGATCGCGTATTTGGCATGGATCGAGCTCGTGGGGCCATTCAAACCGCTGATATGAAGGAAACTAGCCTTTGCCAAAAATACCTGCGCAAATGAATAATTGTCGGAAGCAGCACCTAGGTTATTACCTTGGTCATCGAAAACACTATAATAGGGCTGAAAATCGGGGTAGAGACCCGTTCCAAATAAAGAACCATCCCCCTGAATCCGATAGTATTTCCCAGGTATTACAGGAATATCATAGTTTACGCGATCTCCAAATTCGAGGCTGTCCACATGCCAGGAGGCGCCAGGAGTCAATACCTTTGTCGCATACATTGAACTAACGGGGAATAGCCGGAAGTCGAACATTCCCGTTGTTCCATATTTGTCTCCAATGATTTCCACTACCATGGAGTCTTCAGTCGGGGTCACCGTATACACGGAGTATCCGCTGCTGGTCTGGTAACTGTTCCAGTAGGAACTTCCATTTTTGTGAAGGGGTCTCATTTGCACGTTAGCCGTGTATTGCCCTTTCTCTACGGAACTTCTTAGGTAAGTGGCAAAATCCAGATCTCTCCAGTCCAGTCGGTACTCCTTACCTACCTGCACTTTGACTCCGACCCGCAGAGTATCCCCATATTGAATAGAAGTCCTAGTCCAAGTGCTATCGACGGAAATCGTGGAACCGAGTATCGGGATTTCCTCTATGTGCATGGCAAAATGTCCGCCTGATTGCTGTGCAAACGCCAGAACCTTGGTGTGCACGGTATAGGGGCTATAGTACACGGTCGAGCTACCATAGGAATGGCCATAGGCCGACAGATCATATTCCCAAAGCGATGTACCGACCGAGACCAGCAGCGATGCATCCATGGCGCTTCCGATCATAGTTTGATCGTTCCAGTTGACTGCAAGGTTGTAGCCCCAGGCATGTGTGGCCACATTGTATACGATAGTATCCCCTTTCAGAAGCGAGTCCCCAACCCATGCTGAACTTGGCGTGTACGTGCGCTCGATGGAGACTGCGTGATAAGCCCGCAGAAAGAAAGAACCTAATTGAGGACTTCCCGAAGCAGAATGGATACTGATCTGAGTTTTCGTTGAAGTCGCAACGACAAGGATTGGCTGAGGACTTGAGTCGTAGGATTGCCCCCAAAGAGAGGCTCCATTTGCGTCTAACACATCCACTTGCACGTTGGCTGTCGGTGCTTTTCCATGCTCGCTCCAAGTGAGATCCATCCACTGCACCCAAATCTTCTCGCCCGGCGTAGTCACTAAGGTAATTACCTGAATCCCGCTCTCAGGAGTCGTCATCCCTGTCCACTCACGCCCCAATCCAAAGCCAGTGCTCGCAATCGAGCTCGATGAAGCGATCAGAGAGGATGACGCCTGAACAGAAGAACCCGGAGCGAGGGAGGAGGATATGAGAATTGCAGAGGAATTCCCGATGAAAGATCCGGTCGTGCTACTGAGCTTGGCCCCACTGGACTGCGACGGCGCTGGTTGCACCCGGAGCGCAAATGTTCCGCTTTTGCGCGCACGCACTCTTACATATAAAGTATCCTGTTCGGCTACGAGGGTCTGCACCGTAAAATAACCGGGGTCGCGGTCCAACCACCAATACTGCAGAGCCTTGCTACCGGCTCCCAATACATTTACCTGCACATCGCCATTATACAATTCCGTACCATCCAAGGAATCATCCCACTGTACTTGGTAGTGCAATCCTGTTTGGACAAATACGCGATAGTAACGGAGTTCCCCTTGGGCCAGTGAATCGACGCTCCAGACGGAACCCATGAGGATCGGTATAGTATCTACGACTGTGGATTGGGTCAAAGCGAGCGAACTCGAAGAGAGCTCCTCGGAACTGCTGGAAAGGAGTTCTTCAAGCGACTGCACAGGATTTTTTGAGCAACCGGTCAACAGCAACAGGAGAATTAAGAAACCGTTGATTAAGCCTTTCATTTTCTCTCGCTCGTTTTAGGCTATGGAGCCGGCCTGAAATCCATGGAGTAGGTACCAGTGCTAGAGGCCGTTTTGGGCCATACGTAAACCCATAACTCAGACCCTGAAGGATTGAATAGCCAAGGAGAAAAATATCCGAAACTCAACCGTGCCGAGCTTGAAGGCAAACGGGTGGAGAACATAATTTGAGCGCTGTATGCCCATGGATCACTGGTAGCGTCGCTGAGCTGAATCTGGTAGGAAGGAAGTGTGAGACCCGTGAGGCGAAAGACCGACATGCCACCAAAACTCAAGGATGGATACACCGAAATAGGGTTTCCAGAGGATAAATCTATTGGAACGGTTTCGGGCACAACAGGTACGGCACGTATGGTGAAGGTGCCACGGGAGTTTGCTTGAACATTGGCCACATAGACATACACTGTATCTTCATCTGGCACAACAATCTGGTCGGTATTGAGGCCATTCTGCATGTAGTAGAAATACAAAGTTCCACTGGTATGTGAAGCGCGCACATTGACCCGCGCAGTGTAAATACCAGAACCATCGGCATCATCCCACTGGATACGGTAAGGAGTGTCTTTTGTGACGGGAATCTTATAGAGGAGCGTGTCAAAAGTCTGTAGAGTACCTAGGGTCCAGTCCGATTTCGGTTGCAAAATAGTCGTTTTTTTCATGTAACTCATCGGATACAGATGCAGTGAAAAAGCGCCTGTGGATTGGGCCGTTTTTCCACACACCACAATAGCCATATTTTCACTGGAAGCCTTGACCTGTTGTAGAGTATCGCTGACATCGCGCGTCCAGTATGGAGTGAAACTACCAGTGGAACCCGGAGTTGGATAGACTGGGGTGACTTTAATGTCGGCAAGTGAAGGGTCATTCGCCTCATCCAGCCATTCGACTCGATAAGTGGTTCCCGAAGTCACGGCAGCGAAGTAATAGATGGAATCTCCCATCATCAGGGTATCGGCATACCAGTTGAGCGAAATGGGAATGGCTTTCATTTGCGGCCAACTCCGCACCCGGATTGCATACGACCCTGCTGTGGTTGTGTTTGCCCCAATCACCTTGATGTAAAGGGTGTCGGAGCTACTGGATCGTTTCACCACAGCAGTGTAGCCATTATCGATATACGATAACCAAAATCCTGTAATCGTTTTGGAGGAGACCTGAATGTCAGCCGTGTATGCCCCGGAACCTTGCACCTGATCATCCCACTGCACTTGCACAGTTTGACTAGGAGAAACCAGTACCTTATAAGAAATCGTATCGCCGCTGCCCAGTAAATCGCTCATCCAAGGGCCATCCAGAACTAAGCTACGGGTCAGAGGCAATACCCCTTCGTATACTCGGATACGATACGTACCCTGACTATAGACGCTACGACCCACTACACGTAAATACAAGGAATCAGTGGCATTATAAGTTACTGGAGTCAGGAAAGCACCAATCTGAGCTGTGCTCCAGTTTACACCTCCACGACTCCTCGTGGCAAATTTCACATCGGCGAGCATCGCACCAAAACCATTAATGGCATCGTCCACCTGTATCTGGTATTGGTGTCCTGCAATCGTTGGAACTTTGAAATACATGGTATCAGAAGAAGCCAAGTTTTGCGCGGACCAGTCTGCGGATATGGGCAATAATTGGTAATTGGAGGTTGATGGTGTCGTGAAACGAATTCCAAAATGCCCGGCCGTGGTGGCGACCGCATCAAAGTGAGCCCAAGCGTAGGAAGCGCTGCGCACCAAATTAAGAGGAGCCAGGTATCCATTGTCAATCCAATTATCCAAATAGCCTGTAGTTCTTACGTCTGAAGTGGATACGCTGAAATCGCTAGCATTGACTTTTATATTGGCTGTATGGATCTTGGTCCCTTCGCCGACGTCATCCCATTGCAACGAATATACGCCTCCAGCCGAGACCGGCACCACGTAATGAAGGGTATCGCCAATCCCCAGCAAGGTATCCACAGTCCACACATCCGAAACAGCTAAGGACTTGAACCGGAGCGTCTCAGTGTACAGTCGAATGAAAAAAGAACCGGTATCCAGGACACTTAGATCGGGAAATACGCGCAGTGTCAGTTTCGAGTTAAGCGCCACAAAGGATTGCGGGCTCCTGGCTCCATCGCTGACAGGGGAAAATACCACGGTTGACGCAGAATCTATGGCACCCACTTTCACATCGATACTCGGATACACGCCACCCACATTCACTAACTCTTCGGGCAAGAAATCAAAATCATCCATCCATTGCACATGATAGGTTTTGCCCTTCACCAGAGTCGCGGTATACAACAAGGTGTCCATCACCGCGAGATGCCCCACGCTCCAAGTGCGCGAAACGGGCAAGATTCCACCGTTACGAACATCAACCACCACACTCGCGCTGCTGCCTATTGTGGAAGAGCTCACTCCTGGATTGGGCTGCACAGACCCCGCAAGAACCACGCGGATGGCAAAACGCCCTGCTTGCACCCCAGCGATACGGAGATTCAAAACCGAATCCACCGCGGTGACGGATTGAGCAACATGATAACCGTTTGAGACAAAACCATTCCAGTATAAAGTGCCTGAGCTATCGCTAGCTTCGATGGAAACGTCAGCGGAATAGATTGCGGAACCATCGAGGGAATCATCCCATTGCACTTCGTACTTTTTACCCTGCTCAAGGGAAACCCGGTAATCGAGAGTGTCCCCTTGTTCCAGCGAATCGATGCTCCATACGGAATCAACAGGAAGCTTACGAAGTTCCTGGGAAGGATCGGACTCGGAAGTACTGGATTTGTGCTTCGAGCACCCGATAAAAGCCAGGATAAAACAAAGCAATAGCCATGCTCTGCAAGTCAATGTCCAGGTTCGTTCAGGGGTGCCCATAAGTACAATTTAGACTTTTCTAGCCATTCGCGTAAGCTTCCAGACTTTGAATCCAGCTCGCTCGATAAGAGTCTCAGCTTGGAGGCCCAAATCCTGGGCAAATTGCGCGTAAGGCAAGAAGCCGTTGCAGACCAGGCGGATTTCGCCACCCTGGGCCAAATGTTCCAAGCAGGCAACAAGCCAAACCTTGCCAAAATTGCGAAGTTCCCGACTCTCCAGATGGAAAGGAGGATTGCTCAGAATGAGGTCAAAATCGCCTTGTACGCCGTCGCCCAGGAAATGCAGACCTACCTGGGCCCGTTCAGGGAATGCAGCCAAATTGTGCACAGAAGATTTGACAGCAAGCGCGGAATGATCCGAGGCGAATACTCTTGCCGCACCTAATTCTAGAGCCGAACGAGCGATAATTCCCGCACCGCAGCCAAGATCCCAAATGCGTTTTTCGGCAACTTCGCCCAAATTTTCGAGCAGAAGCGCGGTTCCAATATCCAAGCGACCCGCAGAAAAGACCCCCTCGGGAATCCACAGATCGAATTTGCCCTGAGGCGTCGCGACCAAAACCTGCTGTTGCGCTGGGGGCAAAGGAAAGGAAGGTTTGCTCGCCGTCTTCTCCATGGTAAACCAACGGCTATGACAGCCCACCGCTTCAGGTTCCACCGCAATTCCAAGAGAAGCTACGCGCTTTTCGAGGGAGTGAATTCCATCATCCTTGGCTCCAAATACATGCAGACGAGCCCCGACGGCCATCTGACGCCAGAGTGAATCGATCCACATCCAATTGAGATCCATGTCGCGGAAGATGCGCAAAATTACCGTATCGCACTGGGCGAGTTCCGACAGATTATCGAGGGGGGAAGCCACTAGGGAAACGACGGGATTACCATTGTTCCTGCCATCCTCGCACTTGCGGGGATCAATGCTACCTGTTGATGAATACGCAACCGTTTGTGGGGATCCCCGCATGTGCGAGGATGACTCAACTATGCCGGCATTGCACACAAACGCTTCATGCTCTTCGGCAAAGGGATGGATCGCCAAAATGCGATCAGCACTAGAGGACCCGAGCCAAGCTCCACAGCCCAGATGCACTGCACCAAGATGCTGGGAAGCGGGTAAGCCTTGCTTGAGCAACAGCTCTAGCGCGCAGTCGAAGCGCGGATCGCCTTGCACAAGGTCGCTT
>Ga0209125_1003227_pt1 | contig 11478 bp, 12 predicted proteins | sample BarGraIncub1131A_FD_184503 | JGI IMG/M metagenome (GOLD analysis project Ga0209125, IMG submission 184503) | Arctic peat soil microbial communities from Barrow, Alaska - Barrow Graham LP Incubations 11-31A (SPAdes) (version 2) | ecosystem: Environmental > Terrestrial > Soil > Wetlands > Peat... | reverse complement strand
GAGCAACATACTCTAAAAACCATTAAGGATCGGTTTATTCTTGATGAGCCCGTTTTGAATACAGAGCGACACGAGCGGCACGAGCAACACGAGCAACACGAGCAACACGAGCAACACGAGCAACACCTCATATCTGACGCAAAACGGAGTCGTCCTTGGGTTAGATTTTGGGCTAGAATGATCGACATAACTGTGGTAAGCATTTTTGTCGGTTTATTCGTCGGCTTATTTATACCGCATGGACTCGATTGGGAACTGTTTTCCATTGTAATAAGAATTATTTCAGCAATTTTACTTGAGGCCTTTTTATTATCGACTTTGGGAATGACGCTGGGTAAGTCACTTCTTCAAGTCTATGTGAGGGATCCACAAGGAAGAAAACTGAACTTTTCACGGGCAATGAAACGTTGTATCTCTGCTTGGGCATGGGGTCTAGGTTTTGGTATACCCATTGCGTCCTTAATCTTGGTGTATCTGTCTTATGACCGCCTTCAAGAAACAGGTGTCGCAAAATGGGATGTTGAAGGTTATTCACAGGTTAGCCACAAAAAGATTGGGATTGTTAGAACCGCGATTGTTGTGTCACTTTTTATAGGATTAATTTGGTTTGAATTCAGCTTACTGTTGCGGTAAAATCGCTGTTTGGTAGTTTAACTGTAATTATAAATCGACAAAAAGCTACATAATACTGTATTCTTTTACAAGTTCCTTGTCATAAGGCTAATAAAGTGATATTTTTAGATTAAAACAAAGTGAGCAATGGCGCTCTTTGAAGATTTGAAACAATTTTCGAGGAGGGCCTTTCGTTAATTTCAAGGATGAAAGTCGTAAAGATTAAAAGCGAAGAAAGATCGTTGAGATGGAGTGATCACGTTGTTTAAAGTTCTGCCATATGGGGATGGGGCGCTCCATGTCCAGTTTCAAGAAGAAATTAGTGAAGAAGGCTTTGAAAAGGTTCAGGATTTTTTCAATCGGTTGAGTGATCGACAAGATAGGCGTATTTTGGAACTGGTTCCAACCTATCATTCCGTGACAGTCTTTTATTGCTCTGGGAGCAGTTATCTTGAGATGCTAAACCTGGTAGAAGAGGTTCATCAACAAAGTACAAAACTAGAGACGCAGTCTGCTCGGCCAGCTCTCCAGCGTAAAGTTGAGATTCCCGTATGCTACGGTGGTGAATTTGGGCCGGATCTGAAACATGTAGCAGACTACCACAAACTCACGATTGAGGAAGTGATCGCTAGGCACACAGCCTCGGTATATTTAGTTTACATGATTGGGTTCATGCCCGGTTTCCCTTATATGGGCGGTTTAGATCCAGAGCTCGCGACACCTCGTCTCATCACCCCTCGGGCAATTGTCCCACAAGGGTCGGTGGGAATTGCTGGGCAACAAACAGGCCTCTATCCCTTAGCTTCCCCGGGAGGTTGGCAACTGATTGGCCGGACGCCTCTTAAGCTATTTGATGCCAATTGTAACCCACCGACGATGCTACGTAGCGGAGACAGCGTTCGTTTTGTGCCTATTAGTCGAAAAGATTACGATGAATTGGAAGGGAAATGCTCGTGAAGATTTTAAGAATTCTACGCGCCGGTCCCTTGTCCACCCTTCAGGATTTGGGACGGGTAGGGTACGGACAATACGGTATCCCCACGGCAGGGGCCATGGATCCTTGGGCTCTGCAGATCGGGAATCTACTGTTGGGCAACCCGCGCAATTCACCGGGGCTTGAGATGACCATCCAAGGAATCAAGGCTGAAATTTTATCCCCAACAGTTCTCGCGATCACCGGGGGGACCGGCGTGTATACTCTGAACGGTCATATCGTGGAGAATTGGCGGACTTTCCCCGTCGAACCAGGAGATGTGCTGGATATTCGAGTTATCACGGAAGGCTTTCGTGCTTATCTGACCGCCTCAGGTGGGCTGGACGTCAATATGATCTTGGGAAGCGGATCGACTTACCTTCCGGCGGGCCTGGGCGGTAAGGAGGGGAGAGCTTTAGTACGAGAAGATATTCTTTCTGCTGTCTCTAAGCCCAACACCCCTCAACGGCTCAGAAACCGGTATTTAGTCCCAGAACTAGTACCCGATTACCCTGAAGTTTGCACACTACGAGTGGTGCCCGGACTGCACGAGACTTTGTTTTCACGGGAAACTTTGGATAGTTTTTATTCGGCGGTATACGTTGCCACGCCTCAGAGCGACCGAATGGGGTATCGATTACAAGGCAGGGCGTTGAAGCTTGCAAAAGGTGGAGCGCTCGTTTCTGATGCTGTGGTCTTTGGGGCGGTCCAGGTACCGCCTGATGGACAACCCATTATTCTAGCGGCAGATCACCAGACGACGGGTGGATACCCTGTCATTGGGGTGGTGGCCTCGGTGGATTTCAGCGCACTGGCGCAGCTCCGACACGGACAGACTGTTTGCTTTCGGTCGATTGACTTGGAAGAAGCTCAGTCAATACGTCGCGAACAAGAGCGATTACTTAGCCTATTGGCACTTGCTTAAGAAGGAGAGGAAATACAATGATGTGGTCTTTACTCGGTGTGTTCATTGTGATTGTGGGGTTTATTCTACGTTTTAACCCCCTCATTGTTGTTACTGTGGCTGGACTGGCCACGGGCATTGTTGCCCACTTACCCCTTACTAAAATTTTAGCCCAATTTGGCACCTCGTTTGTCACCAACCGGTATATGTCTCTTTTCATCTTGATCTTGCCGGTCATTGGCCTCATGGAACGGTATGGCCTAAAAGAACAGGCTGAAGCCCTGATTGGAAAGGTTAAAGCGGCAACGACCGGACGACTGCTGATCTTATATCTGTTATTGCGTGAACTGTCCTCTGCTTTGGGCTTAACGAGTCTTGGTGGACATGCTCAAATGGTACGCCCCTTAGTTGCCCCCATGGCAGAAGGCGCAGCGAAGGCCAAATTTGGCCCGATTTCTGACGCCACCCAGTATGAAATTCGGGCCCATTCTGCTGCCGTCGATAATATCGGTCTCTTTTTTGGTGAAGATATTTTTATCGCCATCGGAGCCATCCTTTTGATGAAGGGATTTTTTGATCAGCTTAATATTCCGGTCACACCGATGGGGATGGCTATCTGGGGAATTCCCACCGCGATTACTGCTTTTATCGTCCACTCGGTTCGGTTAGTCCTTCTTGACCGGAGATTAGCCAGGGAGTATCCGGTTCCCCCGAAGTTGGAGCCTCTGGCTAATACAAAAAATAGTGGTCAAGGAGGAATAGATTGATGATTTTATCTTTAAATATGATTTATATTCTGACGGGGATTATTTTGGTGGTTGTCAGTTTCTTGAGTTTCCGGGATCGTCAAAATTCCCGGCGCTGGACGACCGGGTCGTTTTGGGGACTCTACGCAGTGACGTTTCTCTTTGGGCAACAAATTCCTCCAATTTACATGGGTGGGATTGTTCTTGTGATTGTCGCTTTAGCTGGTTTTGGTGGCGTTCGTTTGGGGAATTATGATGAACGTCCACGCACAGAACGGCTGAAACATGCTTCAAAGCTTCGCAACTGGGTGTTCCTGCCGACTTTGTTGATTCCGATAATTACCGTGATCGGAACCGTTGCTCTTAATAAGACGAAAATTGGCGGCATTCCCTTGCTTGATCCGAAAAATGTGACCTTAGTGAGCTTGGGCGTTGCCGGATTGATTGCTTTGATTATGGCGCTTATTATTACCAGGGATACGCCTCAGCGAGCCATCAATGAAGGTCGACGTCTCATGGATGCCATTGGCTGGGCCGCCATTTTGCCTCAGATGTTAGCCACTCTCGGAGCACTTTTTGCTGCAGGCGGCGTCGGTATCGCCATTTCTAAAATCGTTACAAGTGTCATCCCGGTCCATAACACGTTTGCTGTCGTCGTTGCCTATTGCGTCGGCATGGCCCTATTTACCATGATCATGGGGAATGCTTTCGCCGCCTTTCCGGTTATGACGGCAGGAATTGCTGTCCCGTTGCTCATTCAAATGCACGGAGCCTCTGCGAATACAATTGCCGCCCTCGGAATGTTTTCGGGCTATTGTGGGACGTTAATGACGCCTATGGCGGCTAACTTTAATATTGTCCCCGCCGCACTGTTGGATTTGAAGGATAAGTACCAAGTGATTAAAGTCCAGCTTCCAACGGCTTTAATTTTACTCACCGCTAATATCTTCTTTATGTATTTTCTCGCACTAGGAGGGCATTAAGTATGCGAAAAAGTGTGGATCTAAACTGTGATTTGGGAGAGAGTTACGGGTCGTTTCAAGTGGGGTCGGACGAAGCAGTTCTTCGACTTGTTTCTTCTGCCAATATCGCCTGTGGGCTTCATGCAGGGGATTTCACCGTAATGCACAATACAGTGAAACGGGCAATGGCTTATAACGTAGCGATTGGAGCCCATCCAGGATTACCAGATGTGCAAGGATTTGGACGGCGTTGGATCCCCTATAGTCCAAGAGAGATCTATGACTTAGTCTTGTATCAAATTGGCGCTTTGGCCGCTTTTGTCCGAGTCGAAGGAGGCCGTTTGGTCCATGTTAAACCCCACGGAGCGCTGTATAACAAAGCGGCCGTTGATTCCAGTGTTGCTGAGGCGATTGCCAGAGCAGTCCGGGATTTCGATCCAAAACTGAGGTTATTTGCGCTCTCGGGAAGTTGCCTGATTGAGGCTGGACAAGCGGCAGGACTACGCACGGTTTCCGAAGTCTTTGCGGACCGTCATTACCAAACGGACGGAACCTTAGTTCCCCGTTCTCATCCGCAAGCCATGGTTAACTCCGGCACCATGATGGCTGAGCGCTTGTTGAACATGTTGGAAAAAGGGAGCGTACTTAGCTTGGACGGTCAGGAAGTCCCTCTGCTGGCTGAAACGGTTTGCCTCCACGGAGACGAGCCAGAGGCCTTGGTTCACGCCCAGACCTTGCAGGTTGCTCTGGAGAAACGCGGGTTTGAGATTCGGCAGGTATAAAAAGAACGTTAGAACCTCCCGTAAGAGGACGTCGGAAGGAGAACTATGAAGAAAGTTTTACTGACAGGGTTTGACCCCTTTGGTGGAGAAGCCACTAACCCCTCCTGGGAAGCAGTGCGTCAACTGGCTGAACGGGAGATCCTCGGTTATAGAGTGGTTGCCAAACAATTACCCACGGCGTTTGGGAACTCAGTCGACCTTTTAAAACAACTCATCCAACAAGAGGAGCCCCAAGCGGTTCTTTGTATTGGGCAGGCCGGAGGAAGACCGGATATCACGATTGAGCGTGTCGCGATTAATGTGGATGACGCAAGGATTAAGGATAATCTGGGACAACAGCCTGTGGATCAACCAATTGCGGAAGGCGGACCTGCGGCATATTGGTCAGGTTTGCCGATTAAAGAGATGGTCGTTCGTCTTCGTGCTGCTGGAATTCCGGCCTCGGTCTCTAACAGCGCAGGGACCTTCGTGTGCAACCATCTCTTCTATGGGCTGCAGCATTTCTTAACAGAAACTGGATCGAAGCTTCCAGGCGGTTTTATCCATATCCCTTACCTACCCGAACAAGGGGTCGCTCAAGCAGGTCAGCCGACCATGAGCAAAGAAACAGTGGTAAGGGCTTTGGAAATTGCCATTGCTACGACCGTGGAGACGTTAGAGCAAGAAACGTAAACGTCCAATAACTTGGTTTATTGAGACCAGTTTTATATAATGATCTTGGAGGTGTCATGAACTTGAAACAATTTATATTTGACCAACTAAAGGTAATACGTCGTAACACCCTTAATGCAGTGAAAGAACTTACTGAAAGCCAAGCAGATTCAGTACCTGAAGGGTTCAACAACAACATCCGGTGGAATCTCGGTCATGTTTATCTATCACAAGAACGATTTGCTTTTGCCTTCGCACAAGTGCCGATGGTCGTGCCAGACGAATTTACAGAGTTATTTGGGCGTGACTCCAAGCCGTCGGAGTGGAAGGTACAACCACCAACATTACCTGTGTTAGTTCAATTATTAGAAGATCAAACAAGCCGAATCGAAGAAAAATTAAACAACCGTCTAGATGAAGTCGTTGCAAACCCACTCACCATGCCTTCGGGGTTAACCTTAAAGACGATTGGTGAATATCTTACATTTTCCATGTATCATGAAGGTCTGCATGTTCAAACCATTAAAATGTTGAAGATATTGAGTGCATAAGCTTGAATCTCTTCAAGGTTAGCACGAAAATCTTCATACGTTCATTGTAAGAACCTTCCCGGGCGCTAGTAGCCTGGGAGGTTTTTTTGTTGTTATATGGGCATTATGTATTATATCTATAGAATTAGGACTGTGTGAGGGTGAAGTCTAAAACGGTATTTTATTATAATGGAGGAAACTAATTTAATGGAGCTTGCTGGATTAAGGTTTTATGAAGGAAATAATATCAAAAGAGAAAAGCACCTTGTTGAGCTTTGCCTAAAAGATGCTACACATCAAGAAATACGAAGACTTTGCGATGTCTATATTGAAATTTCCCAGAAGCTTGGTTTCGAAGAAAGATTGATCGGAATTACTGAGGAGAAGGATCATTGGATTGTTTGGCTTTTGTATTCACAAGAGGATGTCGCAAAATTTATATTAACCAATTTGATGAATAATTCCTTATCGCATGAGGATATTTTAATAAACGTTCAGCTTTTGCTTGACGACGAATTTTTATATCAACTATCAAGAAAATCAGAATCATTCGATATACCTGTCCTTAAATTATGTAAAAACCTCTATCAATTTGGATATGGCAAATCATCTGAGGTCTTAGGAATTTCATATCAAAGCTATGAAAATATGACGGCTGTTCAATGTGCTTATAATAGAGTATGGCTTTATGATCAGCTTCTATATAACGATATTGCTGCTGCACAAGGCAGGGCCATTTATAACTTTTCCGATCTACTAAATGCTATGATTCCCTATCCTCTTAAGGTATGCAATACGGATAAAACCTATGGACTAAGTGCTACTGATGAAGATGAAATTGGATCACTTTTATCCGTTAATGCTGAGGCCTTTATTTATGCTCCTATAGAAAACTATAGAATCATCTGTATTGAAGGCATCATCAAAGAGATCTTTCCTCTTCATAATAGCCTCGCTGATGAAAATATTATTCCTGATTTGATTAAAACGGATTTCAGAGCTCAAGCTATAAGCATTTATAAGTGGTTACCTATTAAATTTATGTATATTGATGTCAATGCGACCATGATAGATACAGAGACTTTACCTTCTTATAAAATTGTTGTGACTGATGCTGGTTCCGTATTTAACATAACAAAGCAGCTAGAATTACGTAATTCAGACAGACTTCAAATGCTTTTACTAGACTATTTAAAGAACAAAGGAATAGGCAGAATACCGATTTTTTCAGTATCGGGTACGAATGGAAAGACAACAACGGTAAGACTTATCAACGATTTGTTATTAAAGCTTGGCTACTATACTGGCTTAGCTTGTACGGGTTACATTTCTTTTGAAGGGAATCTGTATGAAACGGGGGATACCACCGGTTTTATGAGTGCAAGAACAGTTTTAACGAATAAAGCGGTAGAGGCAGCAGTGTTTGAGACTGCCAGAGGAGGAATCTTACGAAATGGCCTTGGATATGAAGGGGCTACTGCTTCTATTTTAACAACTGTTTCAGAAGATCATATCAATGGTGACACTATACAAAGTATCAAGGACCTCGCTCATATAAAAGCTGTTATTCTTGAAGAGGTTCACCCTTTTGGCAAGTGGATCATCAAGGCCCAAAAAGAACTCATTGAAGAGGCGCATAAATCCTTCGCGCTGATGACGGAAAAGGGGCTTTACACTAATTCCTTTGAAAAAATGGTCTGTCTTTTCTCTATTGAAAAGAACTCTTTTATATGTGATCATATCAGCAAATCGGGTGAAGCCTTCTATACATCAGGCGATTATATTATGCATCATGATCAGGGCAATGAATCCAAACTTATAAACTATAAAGAACTGGAGTTTACACATTTTGGACTATCAAAGGCGAATGTAAAGAATGTTATGGCGGCTTTAGCAGCGTTAACAGCGCTTCCTTTCAAAACTCAAACGATATTAGATGCGCTTAGAACGATTCCTTGTGACTACAAGAATAACAGTGGAAGGCAAAATATTATAAACTATAAGGATTTTAAGATCCTAGTAGATTATGGACATAACGCCGAAGCATATCATGAAATCTATTCAATTGTCCGTGAACTGCAGCCGTCCTATGTCACCTCTGTTTTATCAGCACCTGGTGACCGTCAGGATCAATATATTGAAGAGCTTGGCTACATAGCAGGCCAGGATAGTCACTTTGTTATTTTAAGAGAACATACAAATCAAAGAGGAAGCAAAGAAGGTAGAGTTTCAAGCCTCATGAAAAGTGGGGCAGTGAGGGCTGGCCTCAATGAAGAACAGTTTATGACCATATTGGAGGATATAACGGCCTTTGAATTCGCAGTAGAAAAGGCTATCAAAAATGAAGTGATCGTTTTTTTCACTGAGTCACCTGAAATTTTCATTTCTAAGGTTATATCCTGCCTTCGTTTAGTTTGAATTCGTGGGAATCACATGGCTCTCGTAGAGCATATTATTCAGTCATTAAGGCAACAATAAATCTGCTAATACTTAAGGAGGTTTATTAATGAATAACAACACCGAAGCACAACAAGCTCAGCAAAGGGCTCAACAGTTCGAACAACAAGCACAACAGGCGAAACAAGGTGAACAAAAAGCTCAAAATATTAACGCTCAACTGTCTGATTCAAGTAAACCTGCTGTAGAGGGTACTGAAAAAGCTTTAGACAACTTTAAGTATGAAGTCGCAAACGAAGTTGGCATTCCTAATTACGACCAGCTAGATAAAGGAAATCTTACGGCACGACAGAATGGGTCCGTCGGAGGTCAAATGAGAAAAGAAGTGAATCAAATGTTAGAATCAGAGGCTAATAAATAAAGATAGAAATAAAGCAAAAAAGGGTCTCAAGGAATGAGACCCTTTTTTGCTTAAAGAGCTGCAGAGAACGGACGAAGCGAACCTCGCTATTTAACGCCTATTTCCTTGACCAAAAATCGGTCATGAATCGAGGATAAACTTAACAAGCAAACGATGGCCCCAGTTAATGCAAGAAACATGTCCCACTGTGTGTCCCAAATATCTCCTTGAAGTCCAAGGAAAGCCTCTGCGCCTGGCCCCAACATTAATGCCACGAACCACTCAACTAATTCATAAAGCGCACTTATCCCAAGAGCTAGTCCTAGAACAATGGTTATGAGTAATTTCCCTTTTCGGAAGGGAGATATTCGCAGAAGGATTTCCCTTAATGTAAGGGCCCAAACGAAACCGTTAACAAAATGACCAACCCGATCATAGTAATTCCTGCCAAGATGAAAAGAATCCTTAAGCCAGTTAAATAATGGCTCTTTGCCGTAGGTGTAATGCCCACCGATGAGGACCATTATTGCACCCAAACATAGAAGCAAGTAAACGGCGGTGGTGAGACGGAACTTATTATAGGTATAAATAATAATCATTGTCCCCAAACCAATCGGAGTAACCTCTAAAAACCAGGTACCCAATTGATAAGGTTTATAAGCAGACCATATGAACACTACGCCAAAGCATATTAAAAGAAAAAAGTGTCTCTGTCTAACTGATTTTAAACGTGTAAATTCCATCTTGCGTTGCTCCTACCTTTTGTTTTCTTACGTCTAGCATGGTTTAGTTATAAGAAAAAAATTCTTTTTTTTTAATAAATAGCTTAAACATGCTTAAAATTCCCTCCCGCGTTAATTACGCGTAGGAGGGTAACATATCTTCCATTATAAGGTTTCACAAATACTTGATACAAAGTTCATGAAAAGATAACAAATATAGTTTATTATATGAACAATATAGGCACCCATCATTGCCTAATACATTTATTTAGGAGGTTTTTATCATGAAAAAATACTTAATGATTGCACTACTGGTAGCAACAGCTGCGGTAGTTGCAGGGTGTGGTAGTACCAAAACCCTTGCTCCGACTCCAACTCCAACAACTCCGGTACCGACAACGCAGAGTACCCCTGCGCCGACAAGCTCCTCACCGACAACCACTGTTAAGGGAAAAGATGTTTATGACAAAAGCTGTGCGAGTTGTCATGGCGCAGAAGGTGCAGGAGCTTCTGCACCAACCCTGAATAATGGAAAGACTCAGTCTAATGTCCTTAATATTGTCAAGAAGGGTAAAGGCAGTATGCCTGCCTATGCGGGTCAACTTAGCGATGCAGAAATTCAAGCTGTATCGCAATATGTGGCAGATCTCAAGAAATAAGTCGTTCGAAACAAAAAAGGGGCGGTAATGAAACATTGGTTTCATTACCGCCCCTTTTTTGTTATTGGAGGTGTGCTAATCACCGGGGTAGTGGGACTTTGCTATACAACATATATAGACTAAAAATCTATGCACTACATATTTTCATAATGCTCAACAAATTCGTGTGCGCTATCGAAGTCTTCATAAGCCCCATCGCCCCCATCGCCCAAAGAATCATCGTAGTGTTGAATGTCTTCTAGGTATTCATCATCATTCAAGGGTACAATTTCCTCGTCATAGGGTCCATTAAACATAAATTCATTCCCAATAATTGAATAAGCATCGATTGTAGTAGCCATCGTTACACCTCCAAATTAGGATTTCTTGAGAATTATATTTGCCACTTTGATATAAATTTAAACCATCATTTTTAAATTGAGAAACGGAGACACCTATGGATTAATATGAAACAGGTAAAAGACACAAGGAATTTCTCACTCTTACGCCTTTTATCGCTCTAACTCTCTAAAGTCTTAACTGAAAAAGAGAAATTTCACTACTTCTGACACTTCAAAAAGAATGAATGTTAAATAATGGGATATTCACTTGAATTCTTTGCATTTCACTTCATATGAACAACAAATGTTGGTACTTGCCACAAAAGTTTTATCTAATAATACCCTCAAACCCTTTGAGGACAGGCTTCCACATAAATATTTATTGCTTTTTGTAGTAACCCTATATATTTAAGATTTCGACAGGGTCGTTAACGTATAATGACCATAACAGCAGCAATCGCTTTGAAAGTGGAAACTGTGAGCTGGAGACCGAAGGTTAAGGGGGTATGGTGGCGAATGGGTAGCGGAATACAACGAACCAAAGAGGATAATACTCGTAATCTTTGTCAGATGCACCAGAATCATCTTCAAAATCAAGAAGATCTAAGTTTGCGTGGCGTCATTAAATCTTAAGCACCCGATGGTTTAGGGGAGGAGTGTTGAAAAAGTGTCAAAATTATTAAATACCGCGTTCGATTTTATGGGCCTTCTTAATCCGGATGAAGTAGATGGTTATAAAATAGAAACTTTTTCTAAAAAAAATAATGAAAAAATGGCTCCCATGCAACCGAAAGCATCACAGCCAACCATCGTACATATA
>Ga0209125_1003223_pt1 | contig 11495 bp, 9 predicted proteins | sample BarGraIncub1131A_FD_184503 | JGI IMG/M metagenome (GOLD analysis project Ga0209125, IMG submission 184503) | Arctic peat soil microbial communities from Barrow, Alaska - Barrow Graham LP Incubations 11-31A (SPAdes) (version 2) | ecosystem: Environmental > Terrestrial > Soil > Wetlands > Peat... | reverse complement strand
GCGATCATCTCAAGCATGTCCTCGCCGGAATTGCTCCGCCTGCCTCACATCGGCTTCTCCAAAATCATGCTGGCGGAATCGGGTAACTGCGGTTTTTAGGTTGAAATAGACCAGGAAGGTTTCCAAGGGGCGAGCTCGTGGTCGGCCTCATTGTGGCGGCAAGTTGCATGGCGCACGGTCTTCCGTAGGCCGCGAGGATGGCCGCCTGAAGGGGGAATTCAGAGAGACACGGCCGAGCTATTGCAGGGAAAGGTGCCGCCGTCGCACGACCCCTGCATCAGTTCGCTCCCTTGGGCGCGCGCGCTGTAGATGGTCCGCAACCGCCTGCCCAGTGTCGACCGGCAAGGGCAGAATGTCCTGCCGAACGACTTAGTACGTTACTAAAACCCTAGGCGAACATTCCGCGGCACCACGGAACATCCTCTAGAACGTCAGGCGAACAGGGTTCCTGACGATTCGTGCCGGGGAATTTCGCCCCGGAAGTCTAGGGAGCACCCAAGGTGGGAATTAGCGACCACAAAGGGGCAGGAGCGGATTTCGCGGCACCTGACCGGAAATGCGCTATATGCGCCGCTTTCAGGCCTGTCCGTGCTTTCGACCAAAACGACCATACCTGTTTCGAGCGATTCCTGGCCGGTCGCTCGAAAGTGACCTGATCACCATTGCGGGTCGGCACAGAGGCCTTTTGCCCGCCCGGACTGGAGGGGGTCAAGCGGGCGGTTTCCCCCAGCCCTATTCGGTAACGACTGGGCGGCTCCGGTCAGCGGCCCCTGTCCATTAACGGTTCGTTTTCGCATAATGTCCCGCACGTTGCGGTTCGCGAAGATGTGCAGATACTTCGTGATATGGGCACCCAGAGCCAACTTGGCACGTTCGTCTTCGTAGATGCTCGCCACGTCAGCGACCGGCAACTGCAATTCCTTGGCGAGGTGCGCGACGATTCGCGTTTGGTCAGGCTGCTTCTCAAGGTGGGTGGTCATCGTAGTGCCTGTGACTGAAGTGAGATGACGGAAAGCCTAGCACTTCATTCCTGGCAGCACTGTGCGCCAGCGCACTCGAAAGCCCAGCAGTGAAGTGAAGGCAACCAGTCGACGCAGTCGGCGACACCGGGCGCCGGGCCCGAGCGACTTGTACGCCAGCCGAGGCGCGATGTCGCCTCGGCTGGCGCGGCACTTCCCTGGCGGTCAGGGCGTCGGTCAACCGGAACGGAATGAAATGCGCGAGTACCAGCAGGAAGAATTTGAGTGCTGCCCAGTAGGTAACGAGGCACCGGCACCGTCATAGGTCTCAACGCGTGCTTGGTCGACTGCGTCAGCGCGCGGTCTCATCTGGTAGTCAGTGCTCTGCGACGAGGCATATCGGCGGCGGAGTGGGCCGCGGCTCTCGATCCACCAAGCCCAACATGGCCAGGCCACCACCAGCAAAAAAGCGACCGCAGAGGCCGCTTTCCCGATCAGACTTTCCTCGAACGACGTGGCGAGGTTCAGCACCAACAGCCATCCGGTGTAGCTGGCGTGCATCAGCACCGCCAGAAACAGGCTGCACCTGTTCGCATAGACCCAAGTCATCAACAACCGGTAGGCGGTCAGGGCCGCGAGATGGAAGAGCGTGAATTCCAGCAGCCAGGTGGTGCCTGTCGTGTTGAAGTTCAAGGAAGTCCACCAACATAGGTCACAGTGCCCACGTTAGGCCGAGGATAAGCCCGTCGCGAACAGTTGGTGTCGGGCGAACAAACGCGGTGTCGCGAAGCCTGTCCACCCGACTTCCTCGAAGGCGCCGGTCACTCGTTCGATCGCCAACAGGGGGCACTGGAAACGGGGCGCGAAAGCGGCATCGAGGAGGACCCGCAACGGAGACAGGACCGCTAGTAATACTGCCGGCAGGGTCAGCAGCGCTAGCGCGCACCCTCGTGTGCCGACCTGCCACCGTGCCAGGCTCGACCAGAGTTGGCGCAGTCCTGCACGGCCCTCCAGGTGCGTCGTCGAGGCCAGACCACCTGCAATGAGGTCCAGCGCCATCAGCACGAAGATGGCGCAGGTATCCAGAGGCCGCAGATCCGTCAGATCGAAACCTGAGACGCCGAGTACGATTACGATGCCACTCCAACTGATGCCATAGGCAAGAGCGAAGTACGCGATCAGCGATTGGCGCCGAAGCCAAAGTCCGAGCGTCACGGCTCACACGACGAATCCGGCGATCGCAGCGTAGTGACTCGCCGTTCCTGCCAGTACAAACAAGTGCCACACGCCGTGGGCATGCCGATAGCCTGCACGATTGACGTAGAAGATTGTGCCCGCCGTGTAGAGGGAGGCCCCGACCAGCAGCCACAGGAGCCCTCCGGCTTCCATACGGACAACCAACGGTGCGGCAGCGGCCACCCCGACCCAACCCATGCCGATATAGAGCGCCAGTGGCGGTCTTGCTGCGGTCGAGCGAAGTTCACGCCCTATGCCGAGTAAGGCGAAGCCCCAAACCGCCGCCAGAAGCCCGCAGCCCCAGGCGCCCTGCAAGGTGACGAGGGCGAAGGGCGTGTAGCTGCCGGCGATGAGCAGGTAGATTGCACAGTGGTCGGCGCGTTGCCACCACAACTTCGCCTGACCATGGGTCATGTGGAACAAGGTCGACGCAGCATACAGTGCGACGCAGGACAGCGCGAAAACCAGCGCTCCGGCAATCTTGCCCGCATCGCCGCCTGGCAGGGTCTTCTCGAGCATCAGCGGGACACCCAGGATGGCCAGCACTAACCCGAACAAATGGGTGCAGGTGTTTAAGCGTTCACCGGGGGACATGCAGATTGCATGCTTGCGTGACGCCAGTGAATCGACGCTGTGGGACCGGCGTGTGAAGTTCTGCGCCAACCATTCGGATGGACTCATGGCCGGGCCCGCCGATTTCCCGGAAATGGGGCGATGCGAAGCCGGCCCGATGGAGACACGATCACCGCGGCGCGAACTCATAGTCGATGGCCGTCATGCGCCCCCGAAAGTACGGTGCCGCCCCACTATGCAACTCCCATTCGACTTCGCCCTGGACCGGGACGCGCATGCCCCCCCGTTGCTCGTAGCCACTGACCCGGCACAGCCACGGCGCCGACTCGGTCGCCGAGCGCGGGCGGGACGCCGCCCACACCGCCGCGATCAAGCCGTCCGTCCCGAATCTGAATTCCAGCGTGACCGTGGTCGCCCCATCGCTGAGCGTCGCTCGTGCGGACGCGTCGTCGATACCCTCCCATCGCACGCCCTGGCTGGGCAGCAGTGCGGTCGGGTACCACGGCGCTTCAGCGAGGTAGCGCATCAACTCGCCGCGTGCCGACGCCACGGTGTCGTGCAGGTCCGCCACGGTCACGACGCCGAGCACCGAAGCGCGCAAGGACCCGGCACCAAGGGCATAGGCGTCGCGAACCCAGACATCGAGCCCTGGTGCCATCCTGATCCGCGCGTCCCAGTCGAAACCTGGTGGGCGCATGGTCGTGAACTGGGTCGCCTGGAACGGCTGCCAGATGTCCTTCTTCTCGTTCTGCCGGAACTGCCCTTGCTGTGAGAAGCGAACGTTGGCGACCATGGCTTGGCCGTGCTGCAACGCAACTTCAAAGTAGCGCTTCACGGGCGGCGGCAGCGATTCGATTTCGCGCGGGTCATAGGTTTCCACGGACAAGGGTCGGCAGGCGGCCCGCATTGTCGCGCGCAGGGCGGTGGTCTTCTGCTGCCAGCGCCGTCTCCCCAGCGCTACCGTGCTGGCGGAGGCGGAGAGCACCACCGCGACCAGGATGTAGCCCCAAGTCATCATCGGCTCAGGCCCGTACCAATTGCGCGTCCACGCCACGGCGCGGCGCGGGTCCGACGGGTGGCGCAAAGCCCGCACGGGCCCACATCTGCACCGTCCGGTTCAGTTGCGACGCCTTCAGTAGGGCTCGTATATCTGTATGGGGCTTCGCCTGCTCCGGATACTCCTGCAAGGCCTGCTGCAGTGGCTGCAGCGCGATGCCGGCTGCCGTGGCAGCGAGTTGTACCCGGACGTAGGCGCGGCCCGCGTTGACCTGGGTTGCCCGGTCATTGCCGTCGGTCACCATCCACAGAAAACCAGGCGTCGAGTCGAGATTGGCGTTGAATTCCTTGATCTGGCTCGTGGTGGCGTAGTCACCCGGCGCCGACGGCTTGCTGCGGTCGAACAGCCCGACCTGGCTCATCAGCACGGGAATCCAATCCAGCACGAACAAGCCATCGCGGTACCGTTCGATCTCGGCGGCACCCACGCGTAGCACCCTGTACGTCTCCATGATTGCTCGCGGCGTGGTCAGTTCGATACGCCATGCCTCGGCAGCAATGGCGCGGTGGCGCCGCAGCGCATCGGGCTGATCCAAACCGGCGAATCCGAAATGCAAGGAATTCGGCTTGACGCTCTCGGTCATCGCAGCCCAAGCGTCCGGCGGCACCGGGCGGGCCGGTTCATAGGCACTGCGGTTGGTGCGACGGTTCAGAATCTGCTTGAACAGCGGATCCTTGGAGACCGTAGGATCGGCCACCAGGCGGATGCGCGCAATCGGCCGCTGGTCGATCGTCGAGGGGGCGAACGGGCCCTCGGGAAACAGAGAAATGTCGGCCCTTAGGCCGCGTTCGCGCGCCGCCATGTCGAGCAGTTCCAGGAACGTGCCATGGCTCATCATGATCTGCCGTGAGAATGGGTCGGTCTCGGGCAGTAGGCGGGCGAGGTCGCAGCGCAGTAGGATCTCGCCGGGCGTGCGCAGGTCCACCAGCCACGATTGCAGGTTATGTGAGTGCGGCGCCAGGATCGCGTAGCCGAGCATCCAGCGTCGAACGTCCGCTTCCTGGCTGGGGCCTTTCCATGGCTCGATGGCGGTGGCCGGCATGTGTTGAGTGCATCCGGCGGATGCCGAAGCGGCGGCAACGATGAAGCCTCCACCGGTCACTCGAATGAATCTGCGCCGATCCATAGGCTACTCCCTCCTGGGTGCAAGCGTGTCGGCCAATCTACGGTCACTACAATCCGTCCGGCATCGTGCCCGCTGCACGGCGCTGGGTCTGTGCGCCGGCGCACGTACCGTGCGAGTCCGTGTTGGGGAGACCCCAACGACCGATTCAGGTGGACGCGACTTGAACGTTCACGCAGATGACTTCGTTGGCCGGATAGGCAAGCCAGCAGGCCTTGCGACGGGACTGTCGGAGTTGCTCCATGGCCCAGCCACAATCGCCGCCAAGACCTGCTGCATCGAGGCCTGGTACGGCTGAGCAAGGTCACGCCTTTTGGTCCAACGTACACGACTCGAGAGGGCTTGTCTGAAAGCTGCCTCTCGCTACTGACCGTTTACCGGTCAGCGATGTTGTAAGGTAACTATGTTTGGCGTCATTCCCAAGTATCCATGCTGAGTATTGCTGCGCGATCACAATTGGCCATCATGCGCGAGTTGCACTGACCAGCGCCTTAGGATTCAATTCCCCCGCGGGCATAGCAATTTGACTTGCTTTTCCATGGGCCCCTGCCGGCCAAGTGGCGGCAGACTACGCAACTGCACGGTCCGGCCCCATAAACCGCTAGTGAGCTATCCGCCCAAGGTTCCGTATCGGCACGGGGGAACATCACCTCAGAGGGGCTTCTAGCCGGGTGTCGCGCAAGGAACGACCGGACATTGCCCAGTGCGACTATCTCAAAGGGGGTGGTCGCCCAGCTACTTTGCCGCCTCCTGCAGCGGCGCACCGATTAGCATCATCCGGCAATATATTGAGCAACAGGCAACCCCCCGATTAACATTCAGGGCAAGGACGCCCACGGCGTGGCCCGAGGCCATGCTGCGTGACCCCGCGATCCATCATCCCCGATCAAACTTGCCGGCTAGCCCCAAGGGCTGGCTTCGCGCTCGCCTAACGGGCATTGCACGACTTCGTGCCACCCCATAGAATGAAACATCGGAACGGCTTTCGCACCGACCACGGTTAGAGGCACCAGGGGTGGTGCTTGGCCAAGGTGACTGAGTTGGCCGTGCCGGCTCTTTTTGCTTGCATCGCGTCATCATTGACTGCGATGTTTTTTCGCGCCTGTAAATCGAGTTGTTTCACGCTAAGGTTGCTACGTAACCAGATCGTTTGGACGAGGCTTTCCGCGCATTCGGGTAATCGCATGCGCCGTGACTGGTAGGAAAGCTGTCTTGTGATAACGGGCCAACGTTCGGAGTGGGGGCATGACTGGGATGCTCGGGCGAGATCAGCGCGACGAATCGATAAAGCGAAATCAGCTCCCCGAAAAGAAAAAGCCGCCCGCGGGCGGCTTTTTCTTTTGACACTTCCGTTCCTACCGGACGATCTGGTTCAGTTCGCCCTTGGCGTAGCGTTCGGCCATCTTTTCCAGCGGGATTGCCTTGATCTTGCTTGCCTGACCGGTGCAGCCGAAGGCTTGGTAGCGGGCGAGGCAGATCTTCTTGGCAGCTTCGCGCGCTGGTTTGAGAAAGTCTCGCGGGTCGAACTTCCCGGGGTTTTCGAAGAGGTAGCGGCGGGTGGCGCCGGTCATCGCCAAGCGGATGTCGGTATCGATATTGACCTTGCGCACGCCGTGCTTGATGCCAATGACGATTTCCTCAACCGGCACGCCGTAGGTTTCCTTCATGTCTCCGCCGAACAGGCGAATCTCGGCGAGAAGCTCCTGCGGCACCGACGAGGAGCCGTGCATGACGAGGTGGGTATTCGGGATGCGCGCGTGGATTTCCTTAATGCGCTCGATGGCCAGCGTATCGCCGGTCGGCTTCTTGGTGAACTTGTAGGCGCCATGACTGGTGCCGATGGCGATGGCCAGCGCATCGCATTGCGTTTGCTTGACGAAGTCGGCAGCCTGCTCGACGTCGGTCAGCAGTTGTTCGCGGGTCATGTGGCCGTCCGCGCCGTGGCCGTCTTCCTTGTCGCCCTTCATCGTTTCGAGCGAGCCGAGGACGCCGAGTTCGCCTTCGACCGAGACACCGATGGCGTGCGAGAACTCGACCACTTTCTTCGTTACCGCGACGTTGTATTCGTAGGAGGCGATGCTCTTGCCGTCGCTCTCGAGCGAGCCATCCATCATGACCGACGAGAAGCCAGACTTGATCGCCGACATGCAGACAGCCGGCGATTGGCCGTGATCCTGGTGCATGACGATAGGGATGTTCGGGTAGGCCTCGAGCGCGGCCAGGATTTGGTGGCGCAGGAAGGCTTCGCCGGCGTATTTGCGGGCGCCAGCCGATGCCTGCATGATCACTGGCGCGTCGAGTTCGGCGGCGGCTTCCATGATTGCCCACACCTGTTCCATGTTGTTGACGTTAAAGGCGGGCAGGCCGTAGCCATTTTCGGCGGCGTGATCGAGCAGTTGGCGCATGGATACGATGGGCATGAATTTTCTCCGATAAGTGCTTGAGTGCTGGCGCAAGGGAAACGGTTGCCACCGTTTCCAGATGGCATGGATTTTACGCGAGTCGAAGCGGGCAGGCGAGGGGGTTCCCTCGCTCCGTAGCAGATCAGGCGCTGGCCGGGCGCAGGTGCTCGCCGACGCGAACGATTTTCAGGGTGTTGGTGCCGCCCGGCGTACCGATCGGCTCGCCAATGGTCAGCACGATGAGGTCGCCGTTCTGGACCACGCCGGCTTCGATTAGCAACTGTTCGGCATCGTAGAGCAGGGCGTCGCGGTCTGTGTGCAGGCGCTTCATGAGCAGCGGAAAAACGGCGCGGTAGAGGCACATTTTGGTTTGCGCTTCGGGCAGCGGGGTCAGCGCGTAGACCGGCACGCCGCAGTTCAGGCGGCTCATCCACAGCGCCGTCGAGCCAGATTCGGTGAGCGAGGCGATGGCCTTGATCTTCAGATGGTGCGCGGTCCAGATCGCGGCCATCGCGACCGACTGGTCGATGCGCTTGAAAACGCGGTCGAGGAAATCGCGGTCGAGGGTGACTTCGGCGGATTTCTCCGCTTCTAGGCAGATGCGCGCCATCGATTCGACGGTTTCCACCGGATAGTGGCCGGAAGCCGTTTCTGCCGAGAGCATCACCGCGTCGGTGCCGTCGAGCACGGCGTTGGCCACGTCGGAAACTTCAGCGCGGGTCGGCACCGGCGAGATGATCATCGACTCCATCATCTGCGTTGCCGTGATGGCCAACTTGTTTCGCTCGCGGGCCATGCGGATCATGCGTTTCTGCAGGGCTGGCACGGCCGCGTCGCCGACTTCGACAGCGAGGTCGCCGCGCGCCACCATGACGCCGTCCGAGGCGTTAATGATTTCTTCGAGCGCTGCCACTGCCTCTACGCGCTCGATCTTGGCGATGGTCAGCGCGTGGCCGCCGGCGGCGCTGATCAACTGCTTGGCCATGTACATGTCGGCCGCGCTCTTCGGGAAAGAGACGGCGACGTAGTCGGCGCCGATGGCCACCGCCGTGCGCAGATCTTCCATATCCTTGGCAGTCAGCGCCGGCGCCGAAAGGCCGCCGCCCTGACGGTTGATGCCCTTGTTGTTGGATAGTTCGCCGCCATGGCGCACAACGGTAAAAATCTCCGCGCCGCGTACCCGCTCGACATCGAGCACGATGCGGCCGTCGTCGAGCAGCAGCACGTTGCCGGCCGAAACGTCTTTCGGCAGGTCCTTGTAGTCGAGCCCGATGCGCTCGATACCGCCCAGTTCGCATTTGGCGTCGAGCACGAAACGCGCGCCTTTTTCGAGCAGGATTTTTCCCTCGGCGAATTTGCCGACACGGATTTTCGGGCCTTGCAGATCGGCCAGGATGCCCACCGGGCGACCGACGCGGGCCGCGATCTCGCGTACCAGATTGGCCCGCGCAACATGGTCTTCCGCCTTGCCGTGCGAGAAGTTCAGGCGCACCACGTCGACTCCGGCGCGCAGCATGCGTTCGAGAATCAGTGGGTCGGAAGAGGCGGGGCCGAGCGTGGCGACGATCTTGGTGTGGCGGGACATTTTTATCCTTTTAGGTCTGGCGGAAGCGGACGGAGCGCCGCTACGTTTTGCGGATTCTCGGTGTCTTGGAATTCTAGCGCAGAACGTGTGACACAGCGGTTGCGGCGAGTGCCGTGTTTGCTCATTTGACGTGGCTGGGCGATAGTTCGTGGTTGGTCCTGATTGCGGTGGAAATGAACTGATGTTTAAGAGCAAGTCTCTGGCGTGCGCGCTTGGTTTCGGCCTGGCGCTTTCTTTATTTCAGCCACTGCGATCGCATGCGGCAAGCGGTGAGACAGCGCTCGCTGGCGGTCGCCCGAGGGTCGGCCTGGTACTCTCCGGCGGCGGCGCGCGCGGTCTGGCCCACATCGGGGTACTCAAGGTCTTGGAGGAGCTGCACGTGCCGGTCGATTGCATCGCCGGCACCAGCATGGGTGGGGTGGTCGGCGGTGTTTACGCGTCTGGAATGCCGCTTGCAGAGATGGAGGAACAGGCGCGGCGCATCGACTGGTCAGTGGCCTTCCAGGATCGCCCGGACCGCCGTTCGATGACGACCCGGCGCAAGGGCGAGGAGAGTGGGTATCTGGCGCTCCCCGAGTTCGGCTTTCGCAAGGGCGAAGTACTGATGCCGGCGGGGGTGCTGTATGGGCAGAACATGGAGATGCTGTTCGCTCGCCTGGCGGTACGCAGCCACGGCATTGACGATCTCGCGGAGCTACCGATCCCGTTCAAGGCCGTTGCGACCGACATCGAAAGCGGGGAGGCGGTGGTGCTCGGCCGCGGGCCGCTGTCGCTGGTCATGCGTGCGACGATGTCGGTGCCCGGCGTGATGGCACCGGTTGAGATCGACGGCCGGGCGTTGATCGACGGCGGTCTAGTCAATAACCTGCCGGTCGACGTGGCACGTGGCATGTGCGGCGACGTGTTGATCGCCGTTAACCTCGGAACGCCACTGCTTAAGCGGGCGGAGATTCGTTCGGCGTTGATGGTCGGCGTGCAGATGGTCAATATCCTGACCGAACAGAACGTGCGTACCTCGCTGGCTTCACTCAAACCTAGCGATGTGCTGATCTCGCCGCAACTGGGTGACATCAGCGCCGGCGCTTTCGATCGCATGGATGATTCGATCGCCGTTGGCGAAGCGGCGGCGCGGCGTGTCGAGGGGGCCCTGCGTGCGCTTGCCGTCAGCGAGCCGGAGTACCGCGCCTGGCGAGTGGCGCACCTGCGCGAGGAGGCGACCGATTACGCCGTCGACGAAGTGCGCATCGGCCCGCTCAAACGCGTCAATCCGAAGGTGCTGGCCGGCGACGTCGGCCTCAAGCCGGGGCGCGTCACGGGTGAAGAGTTTGCCAGTGAGCTGAACCGCATCTACGAAACCGGTGATTTCGAGGGCGTCGGCCTGAAGATGCTGCGCGACGGCGACCGCAATATCGCCATGCTCGAACCGCGCGAGAAGTCCTGGGGACCAGACTATCTGCGCTTCGGTATCAGTCTTAGCGCCCAGCCGGGCGAAGGCACCGCCTTCAACTTGGTGGCCAGCCACAACCAGACCTGGCTCAACACGCTCGGAGGCGAGTGGCGTAACCTGCTCCAACTCGGTCAGCGCACGGCCTTCCTGAGTGAGTTCTTTCAGCCGATCGGGACGCGTTCGCCGTTCTTTATCGCGCCGCGCGTGCTGCTCAGCGATGAAGACCTGCGCGCCTATCGCGGCGATGTGCAGGTCGGCCAGTTCGCGCGGCGCCAGGCACTGGCCGGACTGGAGGGCGGCGTCGAAATCGTGCCCTTTGCCGAATTGCGCCTCGGTGTGCTCGCCGGTCGCGAGCGCTTCGTCAATAGCATTGGCAGTTTTCCGGCGCCTTCCGCCAGCCGTCGCCTCGGTGCGTGGACGGGGCGCTTCGACTACGACCAGCTCGACAACGTGAATTTTCCCACCGCCGGCCAGCGCCTGCGTCTCGATGTTTACGCGCCGCGCCAGGCGCTGCAGGCCGAGCAGGCCTTTACGCGGAGCCAGCTCGACTGGACCGGGGCGCACAGTTGGGGCAAGGACACGTACAGTGCGCAAGTCGCCTTCGGGCACTCGAACGACGACATGCTAATTTCCGACGCTTTTGCGCTGGGCGGCTTCCAGACCTTGTCGGGCTACGCGCAGGGGCGCTTCCGGTCGCGCGACATGAGCTTCGGGCGCCTTGGTTATCAACGGGTCATCAAGCCGCCACTGGGCCTTGAACTGGGTGGCATCATCAGTCGCATGTACGCCGGCGGTTCGCTCGAAGCTGGGCACATCGGCCATTCCTACGATCAGCTGACGCCCGACGGAACCTACCGTTCAGCCTCGCTGTTCATCGGCGCCGAAACGCTGATCGGGCCGGTATTCCTCGGCTTCGGCCAAGGCGAGGGCGATCACCGCGCGCTATGGCTGTCGATCGGCGTGCCATGGTCGCTGCGCTGAGGGTGGGCAAGCAAAAAAAGTGTCCGCAATCCATGAACTACTCCAACCAAGTCGCTGAGCGATTGGATGGCGTTTCGCAGGGCGTAAACCCTGCCGCCGTCAGTTCCTGACGTGATCGGGGTGCTGTCGGTG
>Ga0209125_1003222_pt1 | contig 11497 bp, 7 predicted proteins | sample BarGraIncub1131A_FD_184503 | JGI IMG/M metagenome (GOLD analysis project Ga0209125, IMG submission 184503) | Arctic peat soil microbial communities from Barrow, Alaska - Barrow Graham LP Incubations 11-31A (SPAdes) (version 2) | ecosystem: Environmental > Terrestrial > Soil > Wetlands > Peat... | reverse complement strand
TGAGCCTCTTTTACAGCATGTTTATACAATTCCATCCATTCAGGACTCATAAACACGGGCCCTGCTTGTGTCTTTTTAGCAACATTATAGGCTGAACTACCAGCATCATCAATAGCAGCACCACCATAACCCTTGGCTTTCATTTGTTCCAAATCGCGTGTTATCGATTCTTTAGTAGCCATGCTATTTAACCACCACCAATAACATCTTAAACGGGAATCATTGGGAACTGACGAGAAACCATCACGTACGGCTCGATAATTAGCAGAAAATGTATTAAGCGTATAATCTATATTTTGAGCAAGGGTTACCCGGCAAATACTCAAAGCAATTAATAATATTATTATTCTGAACATTTCTATGACTTTTTTTGATTAAAACAAACTTAAAACAATTTTCTATACATCTGAATGTTTTCTGCTTAACAATGATGTACAATATTATTTACAAACATCAATACTGTAATTAGTTTCAATGTCTCCCAGGCATATTACAATTCGTAATCTACCTCCCAAAAAAGCCATATCACACAGGAAATATTAATAGAATATTGGTATACAATTCCTCCTTGTCGAATACATTTCGTGCACATATCGCGCAGGTTTCCCGTTGCCCTTAGAACGGGAAACCTGCGCGATATGTGCACGAAATGTACGGGAATGGTGCGCGAAAGGGGGAAGCTGTATACCAATTTTATAAGCGATTTCCTTATTTCATCCCAGCCATTTATATACAGGTCCCTTCAAGTTGTGTGTGTTGATTGTCAGGCTAATCAATATCTGAGTTTAAGGTTTAAAATGTACCCTGGTGTCATGGAAATGCAAATGATTAAACAAATTTAATCTTTGAAATTATTAATTTTACTCCATATTCAAGAATAAAATAATTAAGTCTGCACCCATCAATATCCTGAACAAAGCAAATTACTTAATATTTTAAAATTATAGTTGGGTGTCCCAGCGAGTAAAACAGGAAACAATTCATAAAACTTAATCGACAAATACAAACCATCCCTGTTTAAAGTCGCCTCTATAAGCCGGATTTATAGTTTTCAAGCCACGGTTTTTTGGGATACACATAATAGTTGATTAAATTCAATTAAAGAATTTATTTCTTTTCATTACATGCCTTAATATAAATTGTACGGTGATCCACTGAATATTCAAATGGTGTAGTGTAGCGCATTGCATTAAGAGCCTGTTCGATCGTTTCGTTTTCAAAGATTCCCCTAAATTTGAAATTCTGAACTTCAGTAGATTCAAAAACAATTTTAATATCGTACCATCTTTCAAGCATGTGTGACAGCGTTTCAAATGTTTCATCTTTAAAGATAAGTTTTTGGTCTTTCCAGGCAATTTGTCTATCCAGATTTTTTTCATCATATAGAAATACTTTTTCTGGTGTAATGCTAGTAATATGAGAAACACCTGGTTGAGTAATTTCTTTTTTATCAACAGTTGTTATAACTTCTTCTTGATTTGAAGTATCTAATTGTTTTGTTTTATAAATAACTGCACGTTGATTGGGTTTAAGAAACAAAGGGGTAGATTTTTCATTTTCAGATATTTTCTGAATGCTAAGTGAACCTGTTACAAGTGTTGTTTCTATAATGTTTTCATCAGGATAACTTTTAACATTGAACTCTGTTCCGTAAACTTTTAAATCTACATCCGAAATGTGAACAATGAATTGATGCTTTTTATCTTTATGTACTTTAAAATAGGCTTCTCCTATTAATTTAACATCTCGGGTAGAAGTTCCAAAATCAGTAGAATAGGTCAAGATACTTTCTGAATTAAGCCAAACTTCTGTCCCATCAGGAAGAAAAACTATTGATTTTTGACCCTTACCGACTACCGTTTTATATATACCAGCAGGTCCACTCTTTAAAAAAAAGTTAGAAATTAAAACTCCACTTATGCCACTGATAGTAATTAATAATACTATTGCAGCTGCAATTTTTATAATATTAGAAATGGAAGTTGGCAATAGTGACTGGAAGGCATTATTTAAACGACTATTTCGATCAATAGATTGCATAAAACGTTGATAATCTTGTGCCTTAGTAGTTGGTAGCGGTTTATGTGCTTTTGATAATAATCGGATAATGTTGGATGCTTTGTCTCCATTGGGCACCTGATCGGGGTTTAAAATAAAGTATTTATTCCACAAATCTTTATCGTTGGTGTTTGTTTCCAATACATAAGCCTGAAAAGAAGGATTAAGTACAAACTCTTCAATAGAATTGCTTTCGGGATTTTCCATATTAAAATTTTTGAATAGAAAGTATAGGGAATTTATCTGTTCATTTTATACACGTCAAAATTAGATTTTTATACTGTAAAAAATAAAAATAAAAACAGGTATTGCCTTATAATAAAATGTAAAAATGTAAAATCAAAAAGAAATACCAACTGATAATCAATAATAACCAACTCTGAATTGGGTTATATTGTTCATTTTTATTTTAAGGCAAGCTTATCCCAGTATGCCAAATATTTACCTTTGGCTTCCACAAGATATTTCTAAAAGAAGAAAAAACCAAAGATATCTTTGAAGTATATGATAGTTGCACACCCCAATTTAATCTATCTATAAATAAAACTTAAGTATACGGTGATTGAAGCTGAAAGAGATGTAACGAATGCAATAATAAGAAATAATAAACCCAATGTTTTAAACATTAACTTTCTCCCTTAATTAACTCTCGGCTTACTGGTTGTCAATGAACAAATAATATAACCCATCAAAGTAAAACTACCGCCTAACCCAACTTTGCATTTGACAGTTGAAAATTCATTATTACAAAGGGTAATGCAGCTAGGATAACTGCAGTTTCAAAGTCGAACAAGAGTACACCAGAGAAGCAGTAAACCTATTGGCATAAAAAAACCTTTTTTTAGATTTACTCCGTATTGCAATATTGTTATGTCTGAATTATTCTCAATAATTTGGCAAATTATTTAATTTCTAAAACTATACTTTATTCAATTTTATGAGTTTATCAATAACTGGGCGGTCGATAACCGGATCATAACATAATAATTCTATCGATGTTGATTCAAGATCTTTTTTAAGGGACTCCAAAAATGTAATATCTGATGGAGAATTACGTCCTGCTTCATCCTTTGCTCTGAAATTTAATCCAAAGGACATTGCCTTCAGTATCAATCCATAAGACATCTGGTACTGCATTGCAAGGTGTATAGATCCCATAAAACGATCATCGGCACCAAGTTTTCTGGTCAAGTCCTGACCAACTCGAAAGATGGTATCCCGCAATGCTTTATTCCTGAACCGATAGATAAGATCATCAATATGATCTTCAAGGTCAGAAGCTGTAAAATCTTCGGGATAAGCGGTCCTTAGTATATCTGCTGATTGAAGCATTACATTTCTTGTAAATTGTAATACCTCACTATCTTCAAGTACTTCGTACATATACACAGCATCAGGATGCCGCGAATACCCGTAATAAGCAGCAGTAGCATGTCCCAGGTTATGAATAAAAGCTTTTCGGTCAACCCAGGCTTTTATATTGTTTTTGGGAGCTAATTCTTTTATTTCCGGGATAGGTGATTTAAACCCTTTTTTGTCGAGAATCAGTGTATTATAAGATTCAGCAAATACCACCAGTGGGTCTTTTTCCAATTCATCCGTTGGTATTATAGGAACCATTTTGCCAATACTTGTTTCGATAAGACCAACAAAGGTTTCAATAGGAAAACCGGAGGGAAGATTCTTCTTGAGCAGCCCTCTTACAAAATCAGCTGCTGACCTCATATTTTCGGCAAGGATGATATCAAGAGGTTCACCAGAATTATTATTATTTCTTTTTAATAATCCTGCTGCGATGACAGGAATAATTTTTTCAAGTACATTCTTACCTACTGAAACAGCCAAAATACCAGCAGTTGATACTGTTTCAATGACCTTATCCTTTTCCAAAGAAGAAATTGCCTTTACATTAGGAACAATAATTTCCTCATCCTTCTCGCCCTTAATGACAACCCTGTAACTCCCCTGATGGTTAAGTCCGTCAATAATTTTCTGGTCAACATCAATAAACACAACATTGTAACCATTACATCCGAATAGCTGTCCGATAAATGAACGACCAATTTTACCCCCACCAAAAATTACAATTTTTTTCTTTTCAACCATTGATTTGCTGATTATAAAGCGAATAATATGGTTTTATTTTAGTCAGTTTTTCACCTGTTTTCTCTTCGAAATAGGTTCCACCCATATAAAAACAAGCAAAACCTCCTGAAACAATTCCCCAACTACAAGCTTCCCGAATATCCGGATGTTGACTACCATTAAGCTTTTGATTTACTATTGAAGCGATAACACCTCCAACAAAGTTGTCACCACATCCTGTCGTATCACCACCCTTATTGTATTTTAACTCATCGATAATCTTCTGAGATACAGGTAATTCTGTCAAGGAAAGCGATTCAAAAAACTGACCATCTGAGTAAACAGAAATGTTATTCGATCCATTGGTGATGATCAACGATGAAACTTGTTTATCCTTGAAGAAGCGAATAGCTGCTTCAGCTGTGTTTTCTCCACTTAAGCGGAAAGCCTCCTGTTGATCAGTTATAAGCAAGTCGATATATTGAAAACTATCATCGCAATTCCCTAACGGCCATTTTTTATCAGGATTTAATTTTTCGTTCCTAAAATCAAATACGGTGTTCACAATTGTGATACATCCTTTTGATTTGGCCTTTTTTAAAAGTTCGGTCAGATGATCATGTATCACTGGAACAAGAGCAGTCCCTCCAAAAACAACGATATCAGAATTAAAAAAATCTTCATCCAGAGACTCAGGTTTATAATCCCATGCAGCACCTATTGAATTGATAAATATTCGTTCACCTTGATTATTATCGTAGCTTGGATCAGAAAGAACTACGGTTGAAGGGGTAATATTTTCACCGAGTTTATAATCATGAAGTACAACTGGTGTTTTTTGGAGTGAAGAGAGAAGATATTTTCCTGCATCATCATTCCCTCCCTGTCCATAAAACCTTACTTCACAATGTTCATTATCCGTTAACTGTGCAGCATGAATCAATGAAACGATGGAAGGTCCTCCAATATTTTTCTTATCTGGTGTTCTTCCACCCGTAATTTTACTTAAAACCGATTCAAAAGGAGATCTGGCAAATTCCACAAATTCTTCATTAAAAACAAGATGTCCGGGAGTTAATCCTCCATCACCACGTTTTAAAGAAATTAACGAACGGACGGTTTCACTTCCAAAATCAATATCATTGTATAAAAGATCAACAAGGCAGCAACCCACCCCTGAAACAATAATTTTTTCGGGCATATTTTGAGCATTAATTGTATAAAATAACTTAAAGAAATTTTAAATAGTCACTTGCAAGCAAATGTAATGGTTGCTCATCTTCTTCAATTACCGGAAAGCGACCTACCGGAGAATGGAAACAGTTGTCAGACGCATCATCGTTTACGGTGCTTACTTCGCCTACCAAAACTTTTCCCTTGCCTGTTTCTCCATAGAAACGATGGTACATACCTTGTTCCAGACAAATGCTTTCTCCGGGAGTTAATACAACCTTACCTCCTGCAGGGACAGAACGTTTGACACCGTCTACCTTAAAGGAAACCGGAGTAGTATCCAGTTGATCGTCTGAAGTTGTATTATAGAGTTCAATAACAAGATTTCCACCTCCGCGATTGATTATATCTTCCATCTTGGCCCAATGGTAATGCATAGGTGTCTCCTGATTCTCTTCAACAATCATTATTTTTTCAGCATAAGGCTTTTTATCCACATTTAATTTTCCATTGCGGATGGTAAATAAAAACAGCCCTGTCTTATAGAAATCGCCAGAACCAAAATCGGTGATGTCCCAGCCAAGCATGTTATCAATAACTTCATGAGCACCCTCTTTGTTTTTTTTCCAGTCTGCAACACTCCAGTTTGCCCATGGGGGTAAAACAAATTTTCTTTCTGCCATAAATGTTTTGGCCTTTTTTAAGATCTGATTTATTTCGCTTCGTTTCATATGAGAAAGTTTATTATTATTATTGTTTTATACCCCTTAGGGCTAGTAAATACTCATTTTTAGAACTTTAAATTTTTAAAGGCTGTTTATTTTCTTTATTAGTGTGTCAATCTCGTCAACACCATTCAATAGCTCAATGGTTATATCAAAATTTCTTATTTCACCTGGTTCCAGAAATTCCATTGTTGCTTTATTCCTGGGATCTAACCGCCCTCCCACATAACAATTGCCAGGTTCCATTCCCATCACATACTCGCCTTCCCCCATTTGTTTCCATTGTGTAAAATTGAAGAGCTGATTTTTATTAAAATGAAGAGCTGCACCAATTCCAAGCTTTTTGTTGATCAAAGCCACACTTGTATCGCCAGATTGATCCGATTTAAGGTTGTGATAAAATACTTGCTCTGAATAACCAGGTGAGGGGTTTTGGCATTGATTGTAGGTGGACTCTCCTTTGTTGGCTTCCTGATCTCTGGGTATTAGTTTTGCAGTAGGACTCACCAGTATTGCATTCTCATCTAGCAACGGATATCCCAGATTAAAGTGGAACAACAGCAATAGTGCCTCCCTTTTGAAGCCAATATTCTCAACAGTGTTCTGTATAGTTATTTTATTTTCTCCGTATTTACAGGTTATTTTCCTTTCAAGCATTAAATATTCTCCAAAAAGTCTGGCTTCTCTCATTTTACCGCTGATAGTTAAAACCGGAACGCCATCAATCCACTCAGTTTTGGCACACACTTCCTCCCCCGGAGTATTTGAAATTCGACCATGCAGATTAAATGCTTCACCATTTTCTTCACAGGGTGAACCCACATTTCTTAACCCACATGTAGTAAGAAAACCTGCACAAAAACTACGCAAAAATTCAATACCACTTTCATCGAAATATTGCGGAGCTACAATTCCTGTTTTACTGATATAACTACAATTGACACCTTTAAATGACAACCCTGCAATATCAAGACATCTGTCCGCTAGTACGGTAAACTCCAGTCCTGAACCATTTTTCACTTCGAAGGCTTTTACCCCGTTTGCTTTTCCGCCCGATAGTGTATATTCCTTAATTCCAAAAAGCTGGCTAAAGTCACCAACATATTTGAGCATCTGTCTTTTGTTTATATTATTTGCTTTCATAACCTTTCTTCCAATATTTATTTAATCACGATAATTCATAACTGAAATCAAATACGATATTATTTATTTGAGGGAACTTCAAAAAACAATTAACATACTAACAATTTTAGTAAATCATTTTAATCCACAAGGAATCTATTTCATAATGGTTCAGTTATATACTGATTGGTTTACCTTGAATTCATGGTGCTATTGCATTTTTTAATTTATAATATTGTTAACATGTTAGTTAAACTTCCCTTTCATATACAGTTGTTTTTAATATTGTTATGTAAAATTAACTATAATATTCATTAATTGCTTCGAACATGGCCACTATATTTTCAGGTGGCACATCGGGCATAATGTTATGAACGGTATTAAATACAAATCCACCTCCCACAGTAAATACCGCTAGATTATGTTTAACATGATCCTTAACCTGTTGTGGAGAAGCCAGATTCAAAATACTCTTGGTATCACATCCGCCACCCCAAAAAGTAATATCACGACCGAATTCTTTTTTCAATCGCTCTGGCTCCATGTTAATAGCATTAATTTGGACAGGGTTTAAAATTTCAAAACCTGCCCCGATAAGTTCCGGAATCAGTTCATATATGCCACCGCAACAATGCAGCATGGTATGCATAGAAGAATTAGCTTTCACATAATCGCATAGCATCTTATGTCTGGGTTTAAAGAATTCGTTATAGGTTTCAGTCGAAATGAACGGGCCGTTCGTAGTTCCCAAATCATCACCAAATTTGATAATATCCACCAAATCACCAACAGCTTCACAAGTCTTTGCAAGGGTGTCCATGTGACTTTCCATCAGTGCGTCGAGAAACGAATGAACCTTGTCAGGTTCGATGAACATGTCAGTAAGAAAATTATCCATCCTTCGGATGAAACCACCCCATTCAAATAAATTACAGCCAATCCCCAAAAGTAAAGCTTTATCCGTTTTATTTTTTAAATCGATAGTTTTTTCACGCAGTAATTTCCAAAAATCCTTTTCATTAGCCCAATCCCAGGGAGAAAAACCCAACCCTCCCCAAATTGTGCGCTTCATATCGTTTGCAAGATTTTTGAAATCTTTAGGATATCCATCAGCATAAGGAAAAATCGTTTGATCGAAAAAAGTAGCTCCAATGGGCATTCTGCCAATTATTTCTCCGTTAGATCCGTATGTAACATTCGATCCATCAGGAAGACGTTTAGCATTAAACCATTTGGGGTAAAGCGCTTTATGTCCTGATATCACTTCTATTTCATGCCAGTAATCATCGCTTGTATTGAAATGTCTGCCAATATCCAACACATCCACACCAAAATGGTCCAATAATTCCATTTCAGGTTGAACAGTTTCCTGTATAACGTCGTAGACTTGAGTTTTCAGATGCGTTTTCCCAAGATATTTAATGAGGTTTTGGTAGGCAACTACTGAAATACCCGAACTTGGCGTAGAACTTAAGTCAATGGGGACCCTGTCAGGTTCCCTGTGATTGATAGCTGCAAGAATGCGTTCTCGTGATGTCATGATCGAATTTATTAGTACGTTAAGGAAGAAAGTAAATCTTCTTCCCCTATTTATTCATTTTATATTTACAGCTTCGTTGCCCAATTCTTATTAGGCAGATCGCCCATAACCAGATAAAGTTTTCCTCCCTGAGCAATATCGGTGTGACTGATAAAAGCTCTGTTCAACTCTTTGCCGTTTAATGTAGCCGACTGAATATATTTGTTCTTTTTGGAGCAATTCTTGGCTACGATCGAAAACGTTTTGCCATTTGGAAGTTTTATTTTTATTGAATTGAAAAAAGGACTTCCAATTGCATATTCGCCACTTCCTGGAGTAACGGGAAAAAAGCCCATGGCAGAAAATACGTACCACGAACAAAGTCCACCACCATCCTCATCACCAGGTATACCAATGGGACGATCATCAAACCACATATCCATAATTTCGTGAATTCGTCGTTGCGTTTTCCAGGGCTGTCCGGCATAATTATAGAGGTAGGGTATATGAAAAGACGGTTCGTTACCTGCTACAAACATTCCATTCAAGCCAGTAGCATCTGGGAATTGACCCATAAACTGCCACTTCGATATCTGTGTTGGTTCATTAAAAATGGCATCTACACGTTTTACAAAAGCTTCATTTCCTCCCAGCAGTTTTATTAAGTCTGGTATGTCTTGCTGAACACTGAAATTCCATGTCCATGCGTTATTTTCGGTAAAGAATGAGCGGCTGCCGATTCCTCCTGATAATTGAGGATCAAAGGGTTCAATCCATTTACCATTGGCCATTTTAGGTGCCATAAATCCGGTTGCCGGATTAAAAACATTACGATAGTTCTTGGATCTCTTCATGAAATAATCATAGTCGGTATTTTTACCCAAGGCTTTGGCTAGTTGAGCCAGGCACCAGTCGTCATAGCTATGTTCCAGGGTTACTGCAACGGACTGACGTTTTTCAAAACTCTTAACTAATGGCACTGTCTCAGCGCTATCTTCAGGAAGTGCCGGGTACCATCCATTTTTCTGGTAAAAACTATCAAGTGAACACATGGGTCCTGATCTCCATGGTACCATTGTAGCTTGCATTGCATTCTTCTTCAAACCTTCGTAGCCTTTTTCAACTTCAAAATTCCTTACACCCTTTTGGTAAGTATCCCAAATTAAGGCAGCAGAATGGAACCCAATCATTGCAGAAAAATCACCATAAAACTGAGGGAAACCTGGCATCCAGCCACTTTGTTCGTACATACGAATATACGATTCAACCATATCGGCTTGTTGTGAAGGATTGAGTATTGACATCAAGGGATGAAGACTGCGATATGTGTCCCAAAGCCAGTCATCGACAAAGAAAGGACGTCCTTCATCATTATGAATTTTACCATCGTAACCACTATAATATCGTCCATATTCCGAAATATTAACCATCCGCTCCATGGTACGGTAAAGTGAAGTATAAAAAATTCGTTTTTGACGTTCAGTTCCACCTTCTATTTTAATCTTCCCGAGTTCAGTTGCCCATATTTTATGACTCTCATCCTTAATTGATTCAAAAGTTTTATTTAGTGTTTCTTTTTGTAAATTCTCGGCAGCTTGTTTTTCATCAATGTATGAAATACCAATACGAACCTCAACAGGTTTTTCAAGAGCAGCAAATCCAACATATACGCCAACACCATTACCGGTAATTTCGGTCATGTCCTTTATAATACCAGATTCAAATGAGCCTGATTTGTCAAAAGGTTGGTTAAATTCGACATAAAAGAATTGGCGGGTTTTCTCAAATTCTTCCCATCCTTGAATAACATTGTTTCCAATAATTTTAAAGAAAGCTTTCCTTTCCGAACGGAAAATAATATTATTTGAATCCTTACGATTATAATTAAAACGATATAGCACAGCCCGTTCAGTGGTAGTCCAATCGGCTGCTATATTGTAATCTTCAAGCCATACTTTGTGATACCAGGGATGAACTTCTTCCTGATCGTGGTCATACACCGATGCGTATTCATTCTTGTTCAACGTGAGTTTGCCACTAGTGGGCATCAACTCGGTTACATGTCCCATGCGGTAGGCCGGCATATTAAGCGCAAATCCATAAATTTTATCACTTAAATAACGGTCGTTCAGTCCTGGTTTGGTGACAGGGAACACACGTACCATACTGTGTGGACGATGAACAGTAGGGTTTTTAGTTGTCAATAAAGGAGCTACACTTCCAATATTGGGATCGACATATAATAATGAAACATCTTTACTGATACAGGCATTCAGCGTAATCAGCACAATAATTAGAATGTTGAATAATGGTTTCATATTTAGTTATTGAATAGGTTATTATAGCTTAATAATATTTTAAAAACTCAGATCCATTTAAATTATTCATTATTAATATTTTTCCAATTTACAGATACCAATTTCCCTCTTTAAGTATCCTGTGTACAATCATTTCTTATAATATCATGTTTCAATAAATTTTGAAATGAATCGATATTTATTAACTGTTTCCCCAACTTTTATTCGGCTCCGGCCCTAATTCAATTTCAAGTTTTCCCCCCTGAAAAAATTTGGAAACAGGAAACTTAAAACTATTCCATAGTTCTCCATTTAATCTGACATTTTGAATGTAGATATCACTGGCATTCTTTCGTTTAGCCACTATCTCAAACTTTGTGGTCTTATCGGGGTTATTTATCGAGGGAAATTTCAGTACAGTTTTATCAAATAATGGACTGGTTATTTCAAGGTTAGGCGATTCACCTACACAACCCTGAACATCAAACAAACCTATGGCCAATAACACACCCAGTGCA
>Ga0209125_1003221_pt1 | contig 11499 bp, 11 predicted proteins | sample BarGraIncub1131A_FD_184503 | JGI IMG/M metagenome (GOLD analysis project Ga0209125, IMG submission 184503) | Arctic peat soil microbial communities from Barrow, Alaska - Barrow Graham LP Incubations 11-31A (SPAdes) (version 2) | ecosystem: Environmental > Terrestrial > Soil > Wetlands > Peat... | reverse complement strand
CATTTTTTGTGCTCTTGCGGGAAATAATTTGTATCTTTAAAAGTTTTATGAGAGATAATTTGTATGGCTGTAACAGTTGACTTTTCAAAAGAGATTATTTTTTCTTCATCTGATCCGGCGGTTTCACGGAGAATTACAAAAGCGGAAAAAGATGGCAAGCTAAAGAAATTGGCGCCCCGTATCTATTCAACAAATCTGAAAGATAGCGAGGAGAATATTATTAAACGGAATCTGATTGAGATCCTGACCTGGCGTTATCCTGATGCCGTAATAAGTCACCGGAGCGCGCAGGAGTTACGACCAAACAAGGAGGGTGAGTTCTTCCTGACTTATAACTATCGAAAAAAAATATCCGACCTGCCGGGAATAATTCTCAATATTAGTGAGGGGCCAAAGGCTTTAGAAAGCGATATTTCGCTAAATGGAATATATATTTCTTCGGAATATCGCTGGATGCTGGAGTGCATGCAAATTTCGAAAAGAAAGGGAGAACAATCAAAATTGCTTCCGCTTTCGTATATCGAAGAGCGTCTTGAAAAGATGATTTTGATTCAGGGTGAAGACAAACTCAATGAGTTCAGGGATAAATTGCGGGAAGTTTCAACCCGGCTCAATATGCAAAGTGAATTTGAAAAGCTGAATGAAATTATTTCTGCATTGTTGACCACTCATAATGTTAATGTCCTTACAACCGATTCCGCCAAAGCAAGAGCCACTGGAACGCCATATGATGGGGCGCGCGTAGAATTGTTCTCAATTTTATTTGACGCTTTAAAAGATCATTTCTTTATAGAAAGACCCAATAAAAATACAGATGAATCTTCCTTTCGTCTGTTTTCTTTTTTCGAAGGCTATTTTTCAAATTATATTGAGGGTACAAGGTTCACCCTCGAAGAAGCAAAACTGATCGTCGATACAGGTATAGTCATTCCCAAACGCGTAAAGGACTCACATGATATTTTAGGAACTTTTACCGTAATTTCCAACCGGTCGGAAATGAATAAAACTCCAACAACTCATGAAGAACTTTTTCTGCTACTTCAAAACAGACACCGAATATTAATGGGCGAAAGGGAGGATTGTAATCCCGGACTTTTTAAAGAAATCAATAACCAGGCTGGGAGTACTTTTTTTGTTGACCATACACTTGTTAAAGGAACACTGCAGCATAGTTTTAAATATTATCTGGCGCTGAAAGAGCCCATGGCAAGGGCATTGTTTATGATGTTTTTGATCAGTGAAGTCCATCCTTTTTTAGACGGGAATGGAAGAATTTCCCGAATTATGATGAATGCTGAACTGTTTATGGGAGATCAGTCGCGGATAATTGTTCCGACTGTATACAGAGAGGATTATCTGCTTGCCCTGAGAAAACTTTCAAGAGCGAAAAAACCTGATACTTATATCCGTGTAATGGAAAAGCTGCACATGTTTAGTGATAATCTTTATGGAAATGATTTTTCAGATTTGAATAATTACTTAATAAAATGTAACGCTTTTGAAGATCCTCAACATGCAAAACTTATATATCTTGAAAGGGTTTTCAAATCAAAAACGGATGAAGGTTTTGATAGTGCTTTAGAAAAATAGCTTAACTGATCAGAATAAAGTATTCTATACGAGGTAATATTTGTCAATTATCTCCTTATATGGGATGAAATTTGTCAATTCTCGTAATTAATGGTTTTATTTGCGCTGTTTTTTGCATTTAATAAAAGAACTGCTTGTAAAATGATTAAAGTTGAAAGAATACCGGTCAATACGTATAAGCGAAATATTAATCCCTCATCACCTTAAAAATTCTTATCTTTGACCATTCCTACCGCCAGTGGGGTTTTAGACTTTTTTAGTAATATCTAAAACCTTAAATTTATGATTATTAATGAAAAACAACATCCCAATGATCCTATTGTTGGGTGTGAGTATGTGTTTCCGGGAGATATTGATTCGGAGATGCGAATTGGTTCAAATAAAATATCGGTAACACTTGTTACCGGTAGAGAGTGGCATCCTGTTTATTTTACTCCGGGAAGTGCCTTGTTAACAACCCAGGAAAGTTTGCCTCCTTCCGGAAGGCTAATCGAAAGCAAATTTGAGATGAAAATCCCGGGAGGTTCAGCTGACATGACAGCTGAACTGAATCGCATTTGTGGCCGGTCGATTGTTTTGAAATTGACTTTTGAGAGCGGGAGTGCCATTATTTGCGGCGGAAAGAATCGCAAACTAAGGTTGCTTGCTTCGGCCACACTCAGCACGCAAAAGGGGAATGTGCTCGGGTTTGAGTATAAGAGTACGAAGGATTTTATGTGGTTAAATTAATTGGGGCAGCCCAAACATCATAAAAGAATATGGCATCACAATATTATATCGTTTTAAAACTTGATCCTCACTACCAAAGGTTTTTAAGGAGTCATTTTACATGTGAGTCGGAAGTTTTTGAGTTTCCGGCCAGACATCGGTTTAACACCATGCTTGAGCACTTTGTAAGTACAAAACCTCATGGATATATCGATCAGGAGGTTGATGGTTATTTGTTTAAAATAGCTTTACCAAATTTTGAATATAAGAATCCTGCCCATTTCAGATATCTCTCGAAGGTAAAAGAGATGGTATTTAAAGCAAAAATCAAAGAGTATTACGACTGGATCATCCAGGAGCGTATCGGAAAATTAATGAAACGTGCTGAGAAACGCGAGGATGGTAATATGATTACATTAGACCGGCAACAATGTACAATTGTGTTGATTGATGAGTTTGGATTTGATTCGGATGACCGGGATTCGTTTGACCGGTTGTACAAGTTATTTACCCGGTATAAAAAGAAGGAGATCAACCGTAGGTTTGTCGTGAAGAAGAAGAATGAGAATATCAATTGTTAAAATATGTTAATACAACATCAGGATAGGTAGCATAAACTGAGGGATAGAGATATAGCAGAATATGAAGGATGATTAAGATCAACAAGACAATTTGAATTTGGGTGTAATGTGTTGATAATATCTGACTGGTATTTTATCGGGAGCAGGGATCGAAAGATTTCCTGCTCCCTGTGTTTTTGGGGGATGTGGTGCAATCCAGAAGGATTTTAGCGATTACAAAATATATGAGGGTAAATCATGCATGATTATGGGGCAATCACGGAGGGTTGCCCCTACATATCAATTGATATCGTCCTATGCCATCAGAAAATGGGTGATTAAAATTGTAACGTTAAAATGAATTCAAATCAAATGGCGAATCTATTATTAGAGGTAATGCGGGATCGGATGATGGTTGACCGGGGACTGGTGGAGAATGTTTATCTCCCCTGGTTGATGTCGGTTATGAATGGGAATATGAAACCTGGTGCATTGTTAAATCAAAAGAAGGACCTCTCTCCCACTGCTTACTCTTTCACGAAGGAGGCTTTTGCTGTTGGTGGCCGGTCAGCATCGATGGCAATGGATGGTGCATCTGCTGGATCTGTTGCTGTCATTCCAATTATTGGAGAGTTTTTGAAATATGGTTCACAGTGTACTTATGGCGCCAATGAGATTGTTCCCGCTATATATCAGGCAGGCGATATGAAAAATATTGTCGCGCTGGTTTTGGATGTCGATTCAGGAGGTGGATCGGAGGGCGCTGTGCCACCCTTTATCGAAGCGATAAAATATGTGCAGTCAAAGGGAAAACCCGTGGTATTGCATGGGGATATGGTTGCCAGTGCAGCCTATTATATTGGTTCGTTTTGTGACTACCTCATGGCGGATAACCTAATCAGTTCTGCTTTTGGCAGTATTGGAGTTTATGTTTCTTACATGGATTACAAGGAGCAGCTTGAGAAAAAAGGGATTAAGCACAAAACGATCTATGCACCGCAGAGTGATTTGAAGAATCACGAATACCGTGAGCTGGTGGACAATGACAACGCTGAGCCGCTGATTAATAATATCCTGATTCCATCTGCCACCAGGTTTATCAATACCGTGAAGCAGAACCGAAAAGGAAAAATCAGTGAAGACTCGGATGTTTATCGTGGTAAACTCTATGAGGGTGAAGATATTGTGAAAGAGGGACTGGCTGATGGCTTTGGAACATTGTATGACGCACTTGAAGTTGCCTCTGGGATGGCCATGATGAGAAGCAGATAATAACCATCACTACCCTTCCAAAAAAAGGGAAAATCAAAAATTGTTTTACTAATTAATTTATAGAAAAATGGATCCATTTAAAACGTTGGGATTAATTGTGCTGGGGATTCTTGGGAAAAAGGAGTTCAGCACAGACAAGGAAGGACATTTGATTTTAAGTGCCGAAGAGGGCGAAAATCTGAATGCAAAAATGAAGTATGCCGGTGGGGAGTTTGCCGATCGGTTCAAACAGTCGTTTGATGAACTTGCTGATGCCAATGCCGGTGGAGAGATGGCGCAGCAGGATCTGATTGCGAATGCGTTGGTTGGTGCAATTCGCCAGGATGTTTTTGCTGAGCTGAATGCCAACAAAGAGGCGATTAAGGGTGAGCTTGAAAAAGAGTTTAAAGTGAAGTTTGATGGGGTTTTAAAAGAGAAAGCTGCTGCTGATCTGAAATTTGCTGATTTGGAGGCTGAAAAAACACGCCTTGAGAAAGAGAATGGAATTCTGGCAGCCAGGAGTGAGGCTGATCAGCCAGAAGCACATGTCAATAGCGCTGTTGAGAAGGTAGTTGGTGTCGCATTTAAGGTGAATCAGAAGCATTTTCACAACAAGATGGCCACTGATTACATTAACGGCAATTCGAGCGCAGCTATTGTTGCGATGACGAATGGCACCTTTGGAAATAAGACCATGGGTGGAGGACCAGCTGATACAATCGATGTGTCGGAGATTAACGAGGAGTTTGGCACTTACCTGAGTGACCCGGCCCGCAGGATGAAGATCTACAAGGAGATTTTAAAGCCTACCGAGAGCCGTGTGTATATGACCAAGGTACTGGCTATTAATGAGTGGCGGGATGCCAAAGCGCGTATTGATTCTGTAGTTCAGCAGTTTATTGCCAAATGGACACCACTTGGCAAGGTAAAAGTGACCCCGCTGAAAATTGTGAACAGAAGGCATAAGATCAACTTACCGATTGTTCCTGATGATATTACGGGCGGATACCTGACTTACCTGTACAATGAAGAGTTGACGCCTGATCAGATGCCGGTTACGAAGTATGTTGTAGACGAACTCCTTCGTCCGCGTGTATCGGATGATATTGAGTACAAAATGATTGCTACGGGGAAATTCGTGGAAATCGATCCTTCAACAGTTACTGAAGGCGGTGCAGGACAGGTTCCGGAAAAGAGTATGGACGGCTTTTTGACTATCCTGAAAGAAGAATATGCAACGGTCGGTTCAGCTATGAATTTCTGGACGCCAACGATAGCCTGGAGCGAAGATAATTCGGTCAATTATTTTGAGGAGTACGCGAAATGGATTAAAAAGCAAAATCCGACTTTGGCAAAAGTTGGTCTGAACGTCTTCTGTGATCCTGACATGGATGAAGTCCGCAGAAAGAAATACAGGGAGATGTTCCCGATGACAAAAGACTCGGATATGAACAAGGTGAAGATTGACTTCAGTAACCTCACGATTGTGCCGCTGGAAAATATGAGGGGATCGGGAGTTTTGTTTTCGACGCCGAAGGAGAACTTTATCGAGCTTCATCATATCAACGAGGCCAGTGGAGCTACCAAGCTGTTCCTGCAACTTCAAAATTACGAAGTGAGGGTATTCGGAGAGTTCTGGCTGGCAGTTGGATTTGCTGTGGCTGAGTGGGTTTTTGCAGCGATTGCACCTGCTGAAGGAAGCGGGGCTTAGTATTAAGATCAACGGCGCTACCCTAAAATGTGGTGGCGCCGTTGTGTTAATTCACTTTTTAAATATTTGATGCTATGGCATTTATTAGTGTAAAGAAATCAATATCAAAAAACGGAAATCCCGGTCGCCCAAATCCTAAAAGTTCCTATATCATTTTGATCAGGACTGATGATTTGTTGAGCAAGCCGGTCAAAGGAGCCGATGGCGTATCTGTTATTGGTCCACTGGTTTTAAAAGCAGGGGCAAAAGCCATCGAGATTTATGCAACTCCAAACACCATCAAGGTAGGTGATAAAACAAGTGGGGAGGCCGACAAAAAAGGATTTATCCATACGGTCGAGTTTGATCATCCTGGATCAAGTCTGCAGTATTCTCAGTTTATCAACGACAATGTTAATGAGAACCTGATGGCCATTGTGGTTTATCCCGACCTTGCGTTCAATAAATTGCTTGGCTGGCCGGGCAATCCTTTACAGCTGAACCACGAGCAGAAAGATGATGAAAAGGAAGATTCAAATTCCGTGAAACTCGAATCTCTTTTTGCAGGCGATAAAATCATTCACTACACGGGCGCTCTTCCATCAGTTGAAGGAAGTGGCGCTTAGTATTAGTTTTTACTAGACACGTTCGGGGGCTCAGTTCGGCAAATGCGGGATTGTGCCCTTGTTAATTAAAACACTGGGCAGTCACAGAGGACAGCCCGTACAGACGGTGATTATGATTGGAGCATTTTATCCCTATTTGGCAAGTGCTAGCAGGTGGGAAGAGTTACGTTATTCGCTTAGGAGTCTGGAGCTGTTTTTTAGGGAAGAGTATGAAGTGTGGATTGTCGGGGATCTTCCTGATTGGATACAAAATGTAAGGCATATTCCCCACCTAAAAACAGAGATGGTAAATGCAGGAGCTACTTATGACGCCGTGTCAAAGCTGAAGCTTTATATAGACCACAACGATAGCCCAGATCAGTTTATAAGGATGTATGATGATGTTTACCTTACCGGTGCCAGGACTGTGAAGCAAATGCAGATTATACGATACTTATTCTCAAACGAAGAATTAAACAGCGGAGAATTTGCGTCTGGTGGAATTGTCTGGCGCGACCAGGTATTTCAAAGTACGGATGCTGTGGTTAGTTTGGGATATCCCGGTTATATGACAGAAACGCATTGCCCGGAAGTTTTTGAGAAAGATAAAATGCGGAAGATTTTCAAGATGTTTGATCCATTAGAAAACCGGTTATTGACATCAACTCTTTATTTCAATGTATTCCCATACGAATTAATGCTGAAAGACTGGAAGGTAGAACGGGCTCTGTTTTACGGATATGAAAATGATTTTTCGTACGGACCTGGAGAGTGTGAGCCAGTAGAGACGCGATTGAATCGCGTCTCTCGCATCTGCACAGGAAAATATTATTTGAATCACAATGATGACGGCCTTGATGATTTTTTGAAGAAATTTATACAGGCAATGTATCCAGAGAAATGCAGATTTGAAAAATGAAGAGACGCGATTAATCGCGTCTGTACCAAGCGCAGTGGATTGCTGTCCTTTACCCTGATATTTTGTAATTACACATTTGCAATATGGAAATTGGGATAAAAGAAAGAGTGGAGCAGTGGGCAAGATCTGGCGGAGATTTTAGCGCCGGATTATCGTTGTTTCTTACGTTTAATAGAAATTCCTTCTATGTCAGAAACATTGAAGCAAAGGGAGTTGAAAAAGGTCTGGCAACTTTGGTGTGCGAGTTTGCGAATAAGATTAAAGTATCATCAAAAGAGATATTTACGCTGATCGAAGCCAGCCAGTTGGATAACAATCTTGTAATTACACCCGATGATTTGCCACAGCAGAAAGCGAGAGAACATGAGATTATCCAACAGAAAAAAACAATAAAACTCAGGGAAGAATTCCCGTTTTTAGGGAGAAAAGATTGTCCTGAAGAGTTTGCAATTCTTGTAAATAAAATGCTGACAGCCTATGATGAATACCGAAATGGCCGGGACAAGCTTTACGATCTTGATAAAAATAATCTGGAGGAGTGTTACCTGGGAGCAAGAGGCGTTTTGGATGCCTATATTCTTAACCGGGAAATCTGGGAAGAGCTAAACTACTATAAGATTCATGGTACAATTTTAGGGAAGCTACCCGAATTTAAAGGTCGTGAGATAAGAGAAAAGTATGGGTCACTGAGCACTGTTAGCCTGGGTAAAATCACGGGCAATAATATACCGCGCAAAATGTCGTACTATAAAAAACAGCTTAACGACAAGGCAACAAAAAACAAAGATGAGATAAGGGCGAAAATGGCAGATGCTGAGGATGAATTATCTGTAATTAAAAAAATACTGATCGAAAGAGGAGAAATATGAAAATAGCTTTTTTGATAGGAGTGAATGATGTTGGCGGCGCTGAATTTGTTTCTTATCACCATGTTATGATGGCTTATCGAAATGGTATGGATATCGTTGTTTTAAGCGGCACGACCGGAAAGTTTTATGATTTAATCAAAGCTGCCGGAATAAGGATTGAGGTTGTAACTATGAATCCAACCCTGGATATGGTTTCGCATTTAATTCAGGGTTGCGATGTGGTTTTCAATTGTAATTTTTTCGCGATTACGCCATTGGTGATTCAATTAAAGCAGAAAATCGGTTTCAGGTATCTAACGATTCTGCACAGCGATATTAATTGGGTGTATAATCAGGTAGTGAAGTTTGAAAGGGGTACCGACGGATATTATGCGATTCATAAAAAAATTATGGATTCGTTTATCAGTTACGGAGTTATGGACAAACGAAAATTTGTAGTTATACCTAATTGTGTGGATTTTGACCTTATTTCAGCAGCGTCTCACTACCGTACTACCATACGGAGTGAGTTCGGATTTAAAGATGGGGATTTTGTGATCGGAATGATCACACGTGTAGCTGCAGACAAAAATATCCTTGATGCAGTGAAGATATTATCAAAGCTTCCTGCATCTATCAATGCCCGGTTGCTTATTGTTGGAGGCGTTTGCGCGTCAGCTGCAAGCGAGAGTTATTACGGTAGGTTAAAACGTTTGACACAAACAATCGGCGGTGGAAAGTTTCGAAACCGGGTTACTATAACCGGAAATTTGGCGATGGAAGATGTTTACTGGACCATGCAGGCTTTTGATATTGGTTTGAACTGCTCTCCATCGGAAGGGCTTCCTATTGCACTTTTGGAAATGATGGGTGCAGGGATCCCTTGCGTCATGCCTGGCATCGGAGATATTCCGGATGTTCTGAATGGCAGAGGAATCGTAGTTCCGCTAAGGCAACGTTTGGAAATCAAAGAGATATTATCCGAACCGTGTTATTCACCGGCAGAAATTGAGCTGTTTGTGCAGGCAATTAACCATTTGCACCAACATCCAGTGGAAAGAGAGCGGATGGGAAATGATGCATCAAAGTACGTGAGTGATTTTCGGAGTTTGAAATTTCAGGAGAAACTTTTTTTAAATTTTTTAGATATGGGGAAAAAGACAGAAGTCGGGAGTCGGAAGACAGATGAGAAGGTACAAGCGAAAGATGGCGCTTCGGTTGCGGCCATTGATCTGATTGATAAACCAATTAAAGGATCAACTGTAGAGACGCGATTAATCGTGTCTGTGCTGAAAGAGCCACAATCAATCGCACCTGTATCGGAATTGCCAAAAGTGAGCGTACTAATGCCGATTCGGGATGGCAATGAAATGTGGATTGAAAAAGCGATTGAGAGTATTGCTAATCAGGATTACGAGGGAGAGATTGAGCTATTGGTAATCAACCATGATTGCAGGCTGAGTCAGACGGCAATCATTGAGAGGCTTGTGATGGAACAATCATCACAGAAAATTCCAATCGCATGTCTTGTTGTAAAGGATGCAACGCTTCAGTTTTCGGAGGTGCTTGATTTTGGCGTTGGATATTGTAAGGGCGATATTGTAGTCCGGATGGATTGCGATGATATTGCCGAACCAAATCTGGTAACCAAGCTGGTTGAATTTTTAATGGCTAACGAAGATTTTGATGTATGTGGAGTGCAGGTTCAGTTTTTCGGAGCGAAAGAGATGGTGACCACTCACCCACCGGTTGTAACCAGGCAAAGTGCATTTGAAATGTCCGGAACCTGGTTTATCAATCATCCCGGAGTGGCGATCAGAAAATCGGCTTTACTCAATGTTGACGGGTACGGAAAAACAAAAACCGGATTTGCTGAGGATTACCACCTTTGGTGTGAAATTCTAAAATCCGGTGGTATGATTGCTAATCTTCCGGATGTGTTACTGAATTACCGATGTTACCAAAAAGAGTGGCGGTACCCGGAAGGATATACAGAATTTCTTCAAAAGGAGAAAGCCAGTTTAAAAAGCAAATAAGCCAATTTGTTGATGTTCCGGTGTGTTGACATGTTAATCAACAGACCGGCATTACAATTATTAAGAGTCAGGATATGCCAAGTTATTTCGAAAGGGTAGAAAGTAAAAGTCTGGTGGAGCTTCGGGCATTACTGGTAAAAACAAATGGACTGTATGATTCTGCTGAAATTGAGGACACAGACAAGATAAAGCTGTTGGATAAGATTGGGGAGCTCGAAAATAAGATCCGTTCTGAAGTGTATAAGGAGCGGGTATTAAACGGCGAAGAATAAAATAATTACAGGCAATGGCACGGTTGAAGATGGAGGTGATGAATATTACGGCAGACCAGATTAAGGAGATGGTGACAACGATGGACTGCAAGTCGTTGCCAACCGAGATGGTTGAATACCTGGGATACATGGAGAAAGCAAGGGACTGGCATTACAAAATGAAAAGCCGCCTCTATGTCGTTCGTCACCTGCAAACGGAGTATTATGCGAAAAACGAGGAGGAGCTGAGTGATTACCTGGCACGTCAGATATATGACAATGCGATGAATTATTATTACGCAGACCGCACCATCCGAAAAGACAGCTGGAGAAATATGCTCGCTGAGAAGTATTTAATTTCTGCCCAATTGTGTTTTGACAATAGCGATTACGAAGGGAACCGGAAATGCCTGGAGGCGGTTGAACGTGTAATGCGACTTAATGAGAAGGATGATGAAGGGGTGGATCCAAAGTTACTCGATCGCAGAACCTTTGTGTATGTCGTTTCGGGTAAGGATTTGGGTGTCCCGGAAGTAGACCGGAATGAACTGGCAAAACTGATCGACACGTATGATATCAAAGAGTCGATGAAGGTGAAGGTGAAAAGAGAGGCCGGAAGTTTACCCAGGCGATTGTTTGAAAATGCAGAAGTGGAAGATATTGAACCGGTTAACTGATCGAAATGAGAATTGATACCAGCATACACAAAGTGGAGAAAGCCAGCTGGATAAAGGCTGCCATCGACCTGATGAAACCAAGGGATTTATATTTTTACGGTGGTCGTGGAATCAGTAAGACGACAGATATACTTGCCAGCCGTGTGTATGACTGTATTTACGAAATGCCCAGGGCACCAATGGTTTTAACCTCTAATACCTATATGGACCTGATGACTAACATTGTTCCCGGAATTGTGAAAGGATTAACAGACAGGTACGGGTTTTATGAAGACAGTCATTTTGTGGTGGATCAGCAAGGGAAAAAAGGATGGATTCCGCCGTTTTATCCCAGGGTGTTCGACTACAAACATACCATCACAAC
>Ga0209125_1003220_pt1 | contig 11500 bp, 11 predicted proteins | sample BarGraIncub1131A_FD_184503 | JGI IMG/M metagenome (GOLD analysis project Ga0209125, IMG submission 184503) | Arctic peat soil microbial communities from Barrow, Alaska - Barrow Graham LP Incubations 11-31A (SPAdes) (version 2) | ecosystem: Environmental > Terrestrial > Soil > Wetlands > Peat... | reverse complement strand
CCCCTATTACTAGGAAAGGCTATCTTTTCTTTTGAATCCAACTTCTAATAAATCAAACTTCTACAAACAAGCTAATACATTATATACTCCATCTTCATTATTGCTTTCTGCAATAAAGTTAGCATGCTTTTTTACATCTTCTGGAGCATTCTCCATAGCATAACTATAATGTGCTGCTTTAAACATAGTTAAATCATTATAATAATCACCAAAAACCATGGTGTTTTTTTCATGTATATTAAATTTTTCTTGAAGTATTTTTATACCATTTCCTTTACTTATTCCTTTATTCATTATGTCTATCCACTTGTCGCCGGATACAACAAATTCTAGCTTATCATTCAAATTTTCCTTTAGATAATCCACTATAGATGAATTTACGCCCTCATCCATATAATAAGTAATCTTGTATATTGGATTTTTTATTTCACTAAAAGATTTTACTATTATTACAGGCACCTGAGAAAATGTGAATTGCTTTAACATATTTTCTGATGGATTCACTGCATATGCATCATTTTCCGCGGCTAAAAATATTTCTTCTCCCATCTTTGGGTTTAAATTTATTACGGACTCTATTTCTTTTTTATCAATGTTATTTGAATATAGTGTCTTCCCCTTATTATTATACTTAACAAGTGCTCCATTATGAGCAATAAATATCATTTTCATATTTACTTTTTCGAAATTTTTGCTAAGTTGAGAGTAAAACCTGCCACTGGCTGCTGCAAACTTTATATCCTTTTCATTAAGAACACGTATTAAATCAAATACCTTTTCGTTTATATTTCCATTATCATTTAATAATGTACCATCCATATCTGTTGCAATTAGCTTTATCATAAATCTTTTCTCCTTACTTAATTCTTATTAAAAGTGTAGTTTCATTATATCATTATTCTACTAGTATTCATAACTTCATGATCACTGTAAAAAGGAAGCCCCTTATAATGGGTCTTCCTTATATACTTTTTTATAACATTTCAAGGGTATTCGTCAAGGGCTTATTGAGATGTAAACCTTTTTACATATTATTATGAAGTAACTCAATAGTTTTACGTAGTTCTACTACAGAAATTTGTCCTGGTGCAGAAACCTTCTTTGCGGCACCAAATGTTAATGCAGAACCAAATAATTCACCTGACAATCTACTGATAATACCTTTTCCTGCCATGGACATTGTAATAATAGGGACATTAGCATATTTTTCATTCATAATACGAGTTGCATCTAAGAGTGTAATCACATCCTCAGCACATGTAGGCATTACTGCGATTTTAGGAAGATCTGCACCTAATTCTTGAGCCTTACATAATCGTGATATAATTTCTTCTTTTTCTGGTGTCTTATGAAAATCATGATTAGAAATAATAACCGCTACGCCATTCGCATGTGCTACTTTAACTAATTCTTTTACAACTTTTTCATCATTAAATAACTCAACATCTATAACTTCAACAAGCTTTGATTCAGCAATTACTTTATTTAATTCAATATAAAATGCTGTGGTAACTTGCTTTTGTCCACCCTCTTTAGCACTACGAAAAGTGAAAATAATAGGTTTTTCAACTAGTATCCCTCTAATTGCTTGTAATGCTTGCTTAACTTTATCTATATTTGTAACGTCATTGAAAAAATCTACCCGCCACTCTATTACATCTAAATCAAGCTCTTTTAAAAAATTAGCTTCCTCTAAAAGGTCTGAAATAGTTTCTCCTACCATTGGCACACAAATTTTAGGTAGGCCTTCACCAATTGTAACATCTTTAATTTTAATTGTTTTTTTCATTATTAACCATCCTTTCAAATTTACAAAAGAGCAGCTCTTAATACTAGCTGCTCTGCACTAATTTGTTTATTCAATTATTTAAATAATAATTCTCTAATGTAATCTACTGGCATTTCTTTATTTGTCCATATTTTAAAAGCAGCCGCACCTTGCCATAGCATCATTCCTAAGCCATTGACAGTTTTACAGCCTTGCTCCCTAGCTAATTTAAGTAATAAGGTTTCACTAGGTACATAAACAGTATCTGCAACTATTAACTCGGAACGTAACATAGTAGGATCAGTAATTAAACTTTGATCTTGTAATGGTTTCATCCCAACACCTGTTGCATTAGTGAAAATAGCACTATCTAAAATTTCACGACGCAAACTACCTTTGTCTTCTAAATCATATAAGGTTGCTTTGCAATCTGTTTTTTCATTAATAAGAGACACTGTTCTCTGTGCATTTTTATAAAACTCATCCTTACGATTAAAAATAGATAATTCACATACACCATCTAGCGCTGCTTGAATGCTAACAGCCGTTGCTGCACCACCTGCACCACAAATGGTCATTTTCTTTCCGATAATGTTAACACCCGCTTGCTTAAGTCCAAGCATAAATCCAGTTCCATCAGTAATATGTCCAGTTAGGACCCCTTTATCATTAACAATAGTATTAACAGCACCAACCATTTCAGCTGCAGGTGACAATTTATCTAAATATTTTAGCACTACTTGCTTGTTTGGCATAGAGACATTTGATCCACGCATTCCCAGTGCTCGAATTCCTTTAATTACATCCTCTAATTGATCATTTCCTACCTCAAAAGCAAGATAAGCGTAATCTAGTCCAAGTTTAGCAAAAGCTTCATTGTGCATTGTTGGAGATAAGCTATGCCTAATTGGTGTTGCCATTAAACCTATAAGTTCTGTATGTCCTGTAATTCTTTCTGCCATTTTTATTACTTCCCTTCGTGTACTTATTTTAATAATACTAAATACTCTTTTATATAATCTTTATAATAAAATATAATCTTTATAATAAAATATAATCTTTATTATAACAGTACTAGCGTAATATTTACATTGCACCTATCTTTTCCAATATAAGAGTTAGTTCACTTCCTTCGCGAACACCATCCATTATTTTTCTTGCTCTAGCGCTATCCCCAATATTAATTATTTCAACCTTCTTTTCGGAGAAATATTCTTGCAAATCTTTTAAACCTTCATCTACTGGTTTCATACCAAGGCATACAAATCCATAATCGAAATCTATATTTTCTTGAGTTTCACCTTTTTTAACCTTGAAATGGTCAGAGGCTACTTCAACAAGAGCTGTGCTTGTGTTTACATTTACATTATATTCTTTTATTATAGACATCATAGAAACTTTAGTAATTACATCTAAATCACGTCCAAGCATTGGCATCATTTCAACTATAGTTACTTTTGCTTTTCTTTCTGCAAAGAATTCTACAACATCAAGGCCTACAGCACCTCCACCAATAACTGCTATCTTTTTACCTTCAAGTTCAAGGTTTTTAAATTTTTCAATATTATTAAGCATTCCAAATATTGAATATAAGTCTTCACCTGCTATATCAATACGTTCAAGCAAACCTTTAATTGGTGGAAGTAAGGGTTTAGATCCAGTAGCATTTACTATAATATCCGGATTTAAATTTTCTATCATTTTTACATCCGGTTTTGTATTAGTAAACATGGTAAAGTTACTAAATTTTTTAATTTTATTAAGCAGATAATCTGGAAAATATGAAATTCTATGTTTATCTGGTAATTTTGAAATCTCTCTTGCAAGTCCACCTAAATATGGCTTTTGTTCAAATAAAAACGTTGTGCATCCGAGTTCCGTTGCTGTACCAGCTGCCTCAAGTCCTGCAGTACCACCACCAATAACTACTACATTTGTCTGCTTTTTAACCTTTATGTTTTTATAAGGGTTTTCATTAATGATGTCTGGGTTAACTGTACATCTAATTGGTCTATTTAATCCTATTCTATAACCTGCACAGCCTATATTACATGAAATGCATTTTCTAATAACGTCTTCTTCACCATTTTTAACTTTTTCTACCCAGTTAGGATCAGCTATTAGCCCACGCCCTATGCCTATTAAATCAGCATCTCCGTTAGCCAAAATCTTTTCAGCTATTTCTGGGTCTCTTATGTTGCCTGTTGTTATTGTAGGTTTATTAAATTTTTCTCTTACAGCTTTTGACATATATGAACGCCAACCATCCTCAAGACTCATCATATCTATTTGGTATTGCAATGAATCATTTAAGCCTGCGGACACGTCAAAAATATCAACTTCGTCATTTAGGTATTCTAATAGTTTTAAAGTATCTTCTAAAGTGTTACCGCCGGCTAAAAGTTCATCTGCACTTATTCTTAACATAATAGGAAACTGTGTTCCCACTTCTGCTCTTACGCTATCAATTATCATTCTTGCAAATTTTGATCTATTTTCAGCACTGCCACCAAATTCATCTTTACGGTTATTATAAATAGGTGATAAAAATTGACTGATTAGATATGAATGCCCTGCATGTATTTCAACTGCATCAAAGCCTGCTACTTGTACTCTTTTTGCTGCTTTACCATATCTCATAACTATATCTAGTATTTCACTTTTTTCCAGTGGTCTAGGAATTGCTCCACCGGTTTTTGACGGAATATTTGAAGATGAAACTGGCTGGCAACCTATTCTTTCTGGTACAGCTGATGCTCCTGAATGGTTAATTTGTATAGCAACGCAGGCGCCATACTTATGTAATCTTTCGGTAAGCTCATATAAAGATGGCATAAAGCTATCAATGTCTATTCTAAGTTGTGTTGTCCCATTAGATCCTAAAGGGAATTGTACACTTACATTTTCAACAATTATGAGGCCTGTCCCACCTTTAGCTCTTTGTTCGTAATATTTAATATGGTCCTCATTAATTTCACCATTCTGGCCTGCAAAATTTGTACCCATTGGTGGCATAATAATTCTGTTTTTTATTGTCATATTTTTAACTTTTAGTGGGTTAAAAATATTTTTGTATTTTATCATTTTTGACCTCCTATATGCATTTATTATATAAAAAATTCACTTGCGCGCATTAAAAACATTTTACTTCTCTAATTTACCTAATATGTATCCACAAGGTTTGTTATACTTTTAACATGATATCCATTACAAATTCATTATACTCCAGCTGTACTTATTAATCTAATTGATATTTTATGCATAATCTATAGAATTTGTCTATATGTTTTGGTATACTAAATATTAAGAAGAATCAACAAACACTAACTAATGATATGAAGGGATTGAAATTTAATGAATTTAAAACATCTTGAATATTTTCGTATACTTGCAAGCCTAGAACACTACACACAGGCGGCTGATCAGTTATTTATAACCCAACCAACTTTAACTAATGCTATATCAGTGCTAGAAAAAGAATTAGGTACTCAGCTATTTGAAAAAAAAGGTAGAAATACTCACTTAACAAAATATGGCCATTTTTTTCTAACATATGTAAATACTGCGTTAGACACATTGGAAAAAGGAGAAAAAGAATTGCGACAACTGACCAGCCCATCCCATGGCACCATTGATTTTGCATTTATTTACACTTTAGGACCTCATTTCGTACCAAGGATGATACAGACTTTTTCCAATGAGGCAGGTAATGAGAATATCTCATTTTCCTTCAATCAAGGAAATACTAAAGACATTATCCAGGGACTTAAAGATGGAAAATTTGATTTAGCTTTCTGCTCTTTTTTAGAGAATGAACCAGATATTAATTTCATTCCTCTAGTACAGCAAGAACTTGTCATCATCGTTCCACCAAAACACCCACTTGCAAATTGTGATTCCATCGACTTGAAAGACACCGCCCCCTACCCCTTCGTCTACTTTAATAAGCAAAGCGGTGTCCGTCCTCTTATTGACAGTTTGTTTAAAAAGGTTGGCATCACACCAAAAATAGTATGTGAAGTTGAAGAAGATAATGCTATGGCGGGTTTAGTCTCCATAAACTATGGTATTGCAATAATCCCACGCATATGGTTACTAAATCATTATGATGTAAAAATTTTACCAATACACTCTCCACTTCATGAACGATTTATATATATTGCATCTATGAAAAATAAATATTTGAGTCCAACAATTCATCTTTTCCGCGATTTTGTTATTAAATACAGTAAAGAGCATTCTTTAACTAAAGGTAATCATGTATAAAGAAAATAATAAAATAATATTCATTAAGTACATAAACTTTAATATTAAGACTAGCAATATACTTAGTATTAATATTAAAGTCTATATTAATCTTATTTCTTTTTAGCTTCTTCAACACCTTTAAGGAGCTCATCAGGCAATTCGTTTCCTATTTTAGAACGAATCATAGTATATATTCCTTGTGATTTTCGGGTTATTTCAGCCTGTAATTCTGGGTTTATATCAATAATCTCTACACCTTTTTCTTTCATTATTTTAATCTTATCTGTAACCCTTTCATCAGCCTTTCTTCGAGCCCATTCTTTAGCTTCTGTTGCTGCCTCATTAACTATTTTTTGATCTTCTGGAGCTATTTTATCGTACTTTTCTGGATTTGCTATGAGTGTAATAATATGGAGAAGGTGATTTGTATTTATTACATATTTTTGTTGTTCATAAAGTTTAGCTGAGACAATAACTTCATAAGGATTTTCTTGAGCATCAATGGTTCCTTGTTGTAAACCAATATATACTTCACTAAAAGCCATGGGAGTAGGATTAGCACCTAAAGCCTTCCAATATGCCACATGATATGGATTTTCCATAGTCCTTATCTTTTGTCCTTTAAAATCTGCTATAGTTTCAACTTTCTTGTTTGTACTCATTGTTCTAAATCCTTGATCCGCTAAAGCCAATAATTTAAATCCTGCCTTTTCATAGACTGTATTTATTTTTTCAAAGAAGGGACCATCTAGTGTTTCTCTCGCTATTTTTACATCTGGGAAAACACTTGGCATATCAAATACTGCAAGTTCAGGAATAAAATTCACCTGAGGAGCCGTATTTTGAACACCAAAATTAACATCTCCCGCTTGAACACTTTCTATAATTTCAATGTCTCCACCCATTTGTCCATTGGAATAAATCTGTAATTGCATTCTTCCACCTGATTTTTTCTGAAGTAATTGCTTAAATTTATTAGCAAAAAGATATGTTACAGTGTCCTCAGGACTATCAAGCGCTAATGAAAATTTATACGTTTCCTTACCTACTTCAGTTTTGGCACCTGTTTTGCGTCCACTGCATGCTGCCATAGGAAACATCATTATTACTGCCATAACTATACAAATTATTTTTTTCACATTCTTCCACCCTTTCATCTTCTTGCATATAACTGAAAAATAAGCCACCTAATCTATCCCAAAAGGAATAAACTGATTTGAGGAATAAAAGTAATCAAAATTAAAGCTATCAGAAAAGCTACAATAAATGGTGCTGCTTTCTTCGCAATTTTCATTACTTCAATACCCGTCATTGAGCTTGCAACAAACAAATTGATTCCAATAGGAGGTGTAACAAACCCTATCGCCAAATTCACTACCATAATAACACCGAAATGTATAGGGTTAACTCCTATAGCTGTAACAATAGGTAATAAAATCGGTGTTAATATTAATATTGCTGGAGTTGTGTCCATAATCATGCCCACAAACAGCAGAAATATATTTATCATTATCAAAACTGCAAACTTTCCGTGGACTGCTGATGTAATTGAAGCTGCCACAAGCTGAGGTACCTGCATAAGTGTCAGAACCCTCGCAAACCCTATTGCTGCAGATATAATAAAAAGAATAGGCGCATATGTTCTTACACTTTCTTTGAATATTTTAGGAATATCTTTATATGTTAGTGTTTTGTATACAAAAATACAGATAAACAGTGCATAAAACACTGAGATAACAGCAGCCTCTGTTGGTGATGCAATGCCACTGTATATACTTCCTAGAATAATTATAGGAGTTAACAATGCCCAAAAGCTGTCTTTTAAAAGCTTTAAAATGCCTTTATTTCTCAATCCTTGCCAATGCTCATGTAATTTTTCCTTGTCCTCTCCTCTAGTTCGGCAATAGTAGTAAGAATAAAGCATTAAACAAGCAGCGATTAATAACCCAGGCACTATCCCGGCAGTGAATAGGTCTGCTACAGAAGTGCCCGATGACATTCCATAAAAAATAAACGGAATACTAGGTGGTATTATTACTCCAAGCCCACCGGACACGGCAACTAATGCTGTGACAAATACCTTATCATAACCAAGTTCTACTAATAAAGGTATTGTCATTGCCCCGACAGCTGCTACGGTAGCAGGTCCTGAACCAGAGATAGCTCCATAAAACAAACATGTTGTAATGACAGCAATTGGCAAACCAGCTGTCTTGTTACCTACAAAATAAGAAAACACATTAAAAAGTTTTTTCGATACACCACCATGTGCCATTATTATTCCCGATAAGATAAACATTGGCACGGCAAGTATAGGAAAGCTATCCACACCTCCAACCATACTACGTATGATAAACTGAGGTGACGCTGCAAAAGATGGATCCACTAAATTAGGTAAAACGGCTACAATTCCAAGCATTACTGCTACAGGAATAGTTGCTACTAACCCAAGAACGAATATTAATAAAATAATTCCAGCTGACAACAAAAACTCCCCCTTCCTATTTTAAATAATCTAAATTTGATGGTTTTAATATTTTAAATAAATTCTGAATAAGTCTTACAATGCATAAGAAAAAACCAACAACTGTAGACATTCTAACTAAATAAATTGGGAGTCCCATAGCCGGGCTTGTTTGATGATTTAGATATGTAGCTTTAACTACTTCTAGTGAAAATTTAAACACGTAAATAAAAAACAATAGCAGGATTATATTTTCAATAATCTTGATAATCTTCTGTGCTGATTTTGGTATCATATTAAAAAATTGATCAATTTTAATAGATATTCCATTTTTAATGCAATAACTTATACTTATAAAAGAAGACCAAATAAATAAATAACGAGTAAGTTCTTCTGACCACACAAGAGAGTTATTAAAAATATACCTCATACCAATCTGGAGTCCCATAGTACAAGTCATAAGTGCAAGAAAAATCATCATTAAAAATTCCTCGATATTTTTATCAAACCATTTCAGTATACGCATTTACCTTACCTCCATTTCCTATATAAATCCTATATAATTTAATTACACGTGGTGAAATACCTTCGTACTCACCACGCATTATTCAAATTATAAATTAAATTACTTGTAAAATATTTTTACTATTATCTATGCTATTGCTTTTTTAGAATACTGTTTATTTACAAACAATGCAAGTAAAATTCCAACAATAGTTATTCCTACATTGAATAAAAGTATATGTTTAGGTCCGTCTACACCACCAGCTTTTGTAATAACACTAGCAATATTTAAAATAATGTAGTTTGCAAAACTTGAAGAAATCATAACTATGGATGTAATCTTACCTTTGTTTGATGGGAACATACCGTTTGCTGTTGATACGGCTAACTGAAGTACACCACCTGCTGCTGCGTATCCAATTACAAATCCACCTACTAAACACATAGTTGGCGTTTGTACAAAGTATAAAACTAGCAACATAATTGTAGATATTACAGGATAAATCACAAGGATTCTAACTGGTTTAACACCTTTTTTTATAAAAGCTGCAGTTACTAATATAGCAACCATTGATCCCATTGCATAGAATGATTGAATATTTTTTGGGTTAGTCATACCATATAATTTACCTAATTCCTGATTGCAGTTTAACCATAATTGAAATGTAGATGTAGCTGTAAATGCGATTAATATGATTGCAATACTAGTTGGAGTAAATTTCATTTTTTCTTTTTTATTAATAGATCCACCTTTTTCTGTTTGAACATTTCCGTTCCTCGGTGGAAATGGCATGAATGCAATTAAAATACCATCTATAACTAATAAAACAGCCACTACGTAGAAAATAGTTTTATAAGGCATTTGATTTGTTGCAATGAACCCAATCATAAATGGAAGTAAAAATTGTCCTATAGATATTGAAAATTTTGTAAACATATTAGCAACGTCACCTGAATCTACAAAGATTTCCAGACATGATGGAGTAACGCATGTATCTAAGAAAGAGTTAGCTACGCCTCCAAGCAATGCAAATGCATAAGCAACATACATGTTTGGTGCAAATACAATACCAATGAAATAAGCTGCGTAACAAGCTACGCCGATTAATCCAGAAACTCTTCTTCCGAATTTATCTGAAATAGGTCCAGCAAAGGGAAGTGTAATTAAACGCCCTAACCCTAATGCCGCAATAACAGTGAGGACAATACTTACATCAATAGTACCATTAGCGAGTTTTTCTGCACCCCACGCACCTGCGAAGCTACTTTTATATTGTCCTAAAATTGATACCCCGATACCGTGTATAAAATATGTGAAATATAATGCCAATGCAGTTGGGATGTATTTTTTATTATTCATCTATTTTCTCCTTTTGTTCCCTTGGAAACATTATTATGTTTAATATTCCTTACTTAAAATATAATTCCTGAACTTCTTTCACTGGCATTTCTAATCCAGTATATAATTTAAAGGCTTCTGCACCCTGCCATAATAGCATTCCTAAACCACCCACTGTTTTACAACCAGCAGCCTTTGCATCCTCCAAAAATTTTGTTTGCTTTGGATGATACACGGTGTCTGCTACAATTAAGTTTTTTCTGAAAACACTTGTATCTTTTATATTCGTTTGATTGACTTTAGGATGCATTCCTACAAGTGTTCCATTGATTAAAATATCACTGGATGCAATTTCTTCATTGAGTTTTTGAATATCCTCTAAATCATATAAATTGACAACACATTCTGGCACTTCTCTTTTGATGCTTTCAACAGTTTTCTCAGCCTTTACATAAAATGCATCCTTTATGTTGAATATAGAAATTTCTCTAGCTCCATCTAAAGCAGATTGCACCTGAATGGCTGTTGCAGCACCTCCACAGCCCAAAACAGTTATTTTTTTGCCTTTTATTTCTACGTCCTCTTCTTTTAAACTACGGACAAATCCAATTCCATCAGTCATATGACCAGTTAATTTTCCGTCATCATTAACTATTGTATTGACGGCTCCAATGATACGCGCTGCAGGAGAAAGTTCATCCATATATTTAATAACTTCACTTTTACATGGCATTGTTACATTTGCGCCTCTCATATGAAAAGTTTTTATAGCCACAATGGCATCCTGTACTTTTTCAATTGGAATATCAAAAGCTAAATATGCATAGTCTAACCCTAATTTTTGAAAACTACAGTTGTACATAACTGGGGACTTGGAATGACCTACTGGTGTGCCTATTAAGCCTAATAAACCTGTAGTTCCTGAAATATTATATTCCATGATTATAATCTCCTTAAATATCTTATTATTTTAAAGAATACAATTTTATATTTTCATTGCTATTTCAAATGCTTCAGCTGTTGCATCAAGTGCTTTACGAGCTCTTGTTGCATCACCGATAACATAAGTTTCTTTTACTATCTTCTTAACTTCTTCGCTTATTGGATCGTAATTACGTGATCCCATGGAAAGAACTACCGAATCAAACCCATCAAGAAGATGTTCCTTTCCTTCACA
>Ga0209125_1003219_pt1 | contig 11501 bp, 8 predicted proteins | sample BarGraIncub1131A_FD_184503 | JGI IMG/M metagenome (GOLD analysis project Ga0209125, IMG submission 184503) | Arctic peat soil microbial communities from Barrow, Alaska - Barrow Graham LP Incubations 11-31A (SPAdes) (version 2) | ecosystem: Environmental > Terrestrial > Soil > Wetlands > Peat... | reverse complement strand
AGCTGTACTTGTATATGGCTCACTAGCTACGGTTTGTTTCCAAGTAGTTCCAGACGATACTGTATCTTCTACATCCTTACCTGGTTTCAAAGGATCAAAACCAATAAAGTTCTTACCAGCCTTTCTAAATGGAGTAACATCTAAAATAGTAGGAGCATCCTTTTGGATGTAACCTGCATTGTACCAGCCTCTTGTAACATCAGCTACCGCTGCGAAATTAGGATTTGCGGCAGCAGCAATAAATTTATCATCAGTTGAATTATGAGGTAATACAACTAAGTTACTTGCCACAGGATTATCATTACTTAACCAGAAGCTTGTCATACCGCCATTAGGCTCAATTGGAAATATAGTAGGTTCTGCAGCTTTTACAAGCTTTGCCATTGGTGTAATAGCTTCCATGGTTTTTGCAGCAGCAGTAGCATCTTGTAAACTATATTTAGTAACATAAGCTTGATTGAATATAAAACCAATTGAATTGGCCTTTTCTTTGTTTACTGGAAGTGAATAATTTTTGCCATCTATTTTGCTGTATTCCCAGAAACCACCCTTTAAAGTAGCAACAGCATTAGGTGCATACTTAGGAGCTAAAGTCGTGATATCAACAACGGCTGCCTTTCTAACATCATCAACAATCAAGGAACCCCAACCAAGGGCTGTCATGAATAAGTCAATCTTCTCGCCAGTGGCAAGATTAGTCGTCATTTTTGCTTGATAAGTACCCCAATCAATGCAGTGGGTTACAAGGGTAACATTGATGTCCTTTAGCATAGCTGTTGCTGCAGCATCTACCATAGCACTATCAGCTTGTGGACCATTACCGACATAGTACCAATCTAGTGCGTAAGGGGTCTTAGTAGTTGTAGTAGGTGCAACTTTCTTTGCTGCGCAGCCTGATAGTATTGTAGTTGTAGTCATGACTGCAGCAACGATTATTGCTAACTTTTTGTTAAGTTTGTTCATTTAAAAATCCTCCTTTTATATATTATCTATGCTAACCAGAAATCTGGATATAGCCTTTTTAGGGTATAAAAAAATAATATATTTAAGATTCCCCTTTTTATTATCTTCCTTAAATGCGTATTTGTCCCTTCCAATATTCTTAGAAGTCTTAGTTTCAATATCTAAGAAATTAATAACGTTTTTAATTTTGTTAAAAATATTAACAAAAAAATTGTAATACTTATATATTCTAAAGTCAATTAATTATCGGAATTTGTATAGTAGTAAAATGTTTGAAGAAGATGATTTAAAGGTTTGCAAGTTGGAGTTGAAAAGAAATATAAACGATTGATTTTTGAAAGGCATCAAATTTACATATCAAGTCTGGCTTGTAGTATCTCTTATTCAAGTCCTCTGGATTCTAAATAGGATTAGGATAAACCAAGCAAAATTGAAGAAGCATGAAATCTAATACAAAAAGCTAAATTATGTCCTTAGATTTAAATTCTTCCTCAGTATTACAAAAGGTTATCTCTCCATAACAACGACGATTGTCAAGGTACTGGGGTATACCTGATTTTGGATTAAGTAAGTGCAATGGATAACCTCCACCTCAATGAGTCCCTTAATTGTGTGATTGAATATATCATAATATAAACTTGAATCTTCATAGTAACCATTTTTATCGCAAATAAAATGGTAGTTGGAATAATAGCTCAAAAGGTTATCCCCATTTCTAAGGAAGGGCCCAATAACTGGTAAACCGGTTTTAAGAAGTATTTCAAGTGTTTCAGGGATAATAAAGTTGTCGCAATCCACTACAAAATAGTGAGTTCCTCGTGCTCTTGCCCATTCCACCGACTCCTGGCGCAAACGCCCCAACACTTTGAACCTCAAGGAATTCCATTCATGAGGTTCATATTCCTGTACAGGTTCCTCAACATCACTGGAATCGTAATAAACTTCAGAATACCTATCCCTTACTTTTTCGATCCACTTCTCAAGCAAAGCTGCGGAATTATCTCGATTATTGTTTGTACGTATATATAGCTTAATTTTGGAAGATGGATAAGTTTGGTTCTCAATCAGATTAAGATATAAAGGTAAAACATGAGACTTATCCTTTGCAAGAATGGCAATGGTTACAAGTTCAGTTGGTATCATTTAAGCAACCCCCGTTAATTTTAATTTGTATAGGAACATATAGAAAACCACTGAGTCTCTCAAAGGTTACATGATATATAATATGTCTTGAGTATGGAAACGTTCTGTTTAGGTGTAAAATCAAGAAAAAAATAATGAGCGCCTATCACTACACTAGACGCTCATCTGAAAGGGAAAATATAAAATTATAGGGGGATATATAAATAGTATTAACAAAATAATTATAAAGTAATCATAAGATTAAAATATATTTAGAAGTATCACCCAAGTTTTCTAAACCTAAAAATGAGTTCATAATATAAGTTGCAGGAAGAAGACCACCCAAAGAGCCTAAGAGGCACAGGAAGCATTGCTGCAGGGAACATAATCCCACTAAGCATCACTGTAGGTAGAAATATGGCCTGGGAAAACATCATCCCTACGGACTGGCTCCTAGCAGCCACACCTATAAATATTCCAATTGCAATACTAGAAAATAGAAGAATAAATAGAGCTAAAAAGTATGCAGGGAAGCTTTTCGGATAAGCAGCCCCAAAAAACAAAGGTGCGGTAATAAATATAATAATTGAAACAATCAACAGATGTAAAAAGGCACTAAGAGAATGAATAAAGAGAACTGCCCATCCTGGTATTCCACAAACTAGGTAAGCTCGCAGCACACCAGTTTCCCTCATCTTCACAATTGGAGCAGGTATACCCATTACAGCTCCCATTGTCACTGAAAATATGACCATGGTGGCAGATAGAGTTTGCCGACTCAAGGGATTTGTAGAAGAAAACACCGCCCCCATAACAAAGTAGAATATAAGGGGGACAAGGTAATAAGTCATTAGAGTACCTCGCTCACGGATGTCCATTTTAAGCTGGACTAAAAGATGTTTTAAGAAAGCCTTCATTGATGGGCACCCCCTTCAATAAGTTCAAGAAACCTTTCTTCCAAAGAAGGTCGCTCAACTCGCAGGTCTTCAACTGAATCTCCTGATTTTCGAACTTCCTTTAAAAGTTCCATAACCGCTTCAGCGGTATCACGGCATAACCATACTCCATATTCTTCCGTTTGCTTTAAGAAATGTGCACACCCCATATCTCTACCAGGCAGCAAGCAGTTCCTTTTTGTACGCAGGGTAATCCGAGTTTCTGATTGACCGGCTGAGGTAATCTGGGCGGGAGTTCCACATGACGCGATGCGCCCCTTTATAATAATTGCAATACGATCACAAAGAGACTCTGCTTCAGCCATGTCATGAGTGGCCAGTATGATGGTGACTCCGGCTGCTTTTAATTCTCGGATGGAAGCATGAAATCGGGCTCTGCCTTCCACATCTAAACCTGCAGTTGGCTCGTCAAGTATAACCACAGCTGGATCGCAAGCTAAAGACAGGGCAAGATGAAGTCGCCTTTTTTGACCTGTTGACATTTCATGGTATTGTTTCTTGCTTTGGTAATCAATCCCGAAACGAGTAAGTATATCAAAGCGTGGCGATAAACCATGCCATGAACAGATAAGTGCCATAGCTTCCTTTGGGCGTATAACATCTGGTAGTGAGGAAGCTTGCAGCTGCACGCCTAGTACCTGACGTAGCTTTCTCCCATCTACTTGAGGGTTGAAACCTTTCACACTCATTGTGCCTTCGTCAGATCGGCACATGCCTTCTAAACATTCCAAAGTGGTAGTTTTACCAGCTCCGTTTGGGCCAAGTAGTCCGAAAACCTCACCTTTTTTTACCTTTTACCTAATAGCTCTAAAGCTTCCTTTGCCAGAACTATTACATCAGGTGGTACATTCTGAACTTCATTTAACTCTTCTTTTGTATACCAATATAGTAAATTAGATTCGCCCTCTAAGGGATTTAAATGATAGGAGTCAGTAGTTGCATAGTAATTAAGGTCAATGTGATAATGCTCAGGGTTTACTTCGCAGAGAATCATATGCATGGGTTTTAATAAAGGCTTTTCGTGGGAAGCTTTAAAGGAATTACTAAGGGGACCATCAAGATTTGAATTATAAAGATTTATTATTAAGCCGGATTCTTCTTGGGCTTCTCTAATGCAAGCCTCTTCAGGTAATTCATTAGCTTCAATATGTCCACCTAAGGGAAGCATTTTGTTATATTTTTTATGCAAATGTAATAATACTTTATCTTTATGAACTATGTATATGGATGCTGTAAAGTGCTTTTGAATTGTCATTTTTCTCTCCTGTTGATCATTTTTTATCGTACAAGTAGTAATAATGAATTTAAGCTCTATTAAATATTAATTATAACATCTCAAGGAATATTTTGAAATATATGGGTTAAAATATTAACAAAAACTGATCCAACTTTTTTAGGGGTCTAATCTCATAGGAAGCGATTGGAAATCAGCTCCTTGCTAAAAATCTGATAGGTATTAGTTCATTTTGATATTTTTATATGCTCTTTCCAGTAAAGCAAGAATAATTACAGCATATATTATCATTTATTCAAGTTTACTTTAAATAAATAAGCAAATTAAAAGAGCCTACATCTTTTACTATCTAGTAAAATAAGATATAGGCTTTGTTTAGATTTAGTAGGCGCTCTGATCAATATAGGATTACAAGGACTAGTTAATTTCATTATCTCTATTTAAAATATATTTTTGGGTTAACTACATGGAATGATCCATCTTTATCCCATGCAATCTCGCTAAAAGATAAATTGTATTTGTTTTCATTTGCAATTTTTACAATCTACCACTTTATATAAATTGTTTTATGGGGTATCCAAATAAAAATATGCAGTAGCTGAAACATCATCTTGACGCAAAAAATTACACCACGATTTAGAGTCAATTGCCGGATCCTCCAATTCTGTCTCACAAGTGTTATTCAGTAAGCCAGTAAATTTTCCGGCTTCATCAACACTTATAATCTTGAATTTAGCTCCTCTTTCCTTAATCTTTAAAAGTGTTTCCTTAAATGCTCCTCCGATTTGTTGAATGACTACTTTACAATCATTATGGAAATAAATCGGATCAGGAATATGAAAACGGTAAAAGGTACTTATTCCTATAGCTAAGTCATTTATTAGACAACCCTGATATCTATGAGAGAAAACTCCTTGTCCCCAGGCTGTGCCTATATAATCTTCTGTTCCAGTGCCAACAAGTGTAGGATGCTCAATATCTCCATCTATAAAAACCTTTACTTCTCCTTCTCCCCACCAACTGTCGCGAAATAATGGGTTAGAAATAACACCAATATTAGCACCAATAAAACGACCATCGCCAATAACCTTAGGCATGATTTCAAAGTCCTTTCCAAGGGTAGTAGGATTTTGGCGATTATAGCAAGTATGAAAATACATTATTTCCTCATTGTTTAAAGGTTGTAATGAATAATTGATGTCATAAAATAAATGTACAAGATTAACCTTTGATTCATTCTTTACTTTAATAACAGCCTTTTTCAAAAAAGGCATGGGAATATATGTATTAAATGATCTTCCTTCAGGACTTGAAAACAATTCGTTTTCAAAAGGTACGATAGAGCCTAATGTAGCACAGAAGAAGTCTCCTAAAGGGGCAGAAACTGCGGGGGTACTTGCTCCATCCCAGAACATTTCTATCCTCAAAGATTTTAATACTTCAGGGGAACGGTCACTTACAGTCATCCAAATTCTATTTACAATACCGCTTCCTTCAATATCAAGAAGAGTTTTAGTTTCTCCTGAAATAAAATTTTCAAAAGCATGACCTTTAATGCCATTGTTATCAATTGCACCTTTGCCTTTAGCACCTGTTATATTTTCAAAACTTGACCAATGTGTTTCTATTTTTTTCTTTTTATTATATAAATTCATATTTAAACTCCTCAATTACATTTATTTAAGAAAAAAAGGGACTGTTACACAGTTTAATGGTGTAATAGTCACTTTGTAATCAACTTAAAATCTAAACATACGTCTATCTTTACTCTGAAATTCCACTTATTTCTTTGTAGCTTTTTTCCAAGTAGTATATTGTGTGTTTACATCAGTAAGAATCTTCTGCATTCCAGCAGCATCTAGCTTAGCGATATATTTTGGAATATTGACCTTTGGATCAATAGCTCCAACCTCAATACTTGGATCAAATTCTTTTGTTACGTTAACACAGGCAGCTTCTTCATTCTTTATAGCATCATCTGTGTAAACAAAACCTGCATCTGCTACTGGTTGAGCAGAATCATTGAAAGCCTTGAAAGCGGCCCACTTATTTGGATCTTCAGTTGAAAACAAATATGATTTAAATTGATCTCCAAACATCCATGGTGTGCCCGGGTTATAACCAGATTTAGTACCATTAGTAGTAGCTGGTGCAAAGTCTATTACTCCTGGACTCTTTACAACATAATGAGTTCCTTCTATACCATAGTCGATTAAGTTTATTAACTTAACATCTGAGTACATCTTATCAACGAACTCTAAAACTCTAGCTGGATCTTTAGCAGATTTAGTAACTGACATCATACAACCCATTGTATCAGCTGTACGCATAAACGGGGTCCCTATTGTAGTTTGTTTCCAAGTAGTTCCAGTAGCAATTGATAATTCCACATCAGCACCTGGCTTTAATGAACCAAAGGCAACAAAGTTCTTACCAGCTTTTCTAAATGGAGTAACATCTGTAAATGTAGCAGCCTCCTTTGGGGTGTAACCCGCAGTATACCAAGCTCTTACTGTATCAGCTAACTTTTGATAATTAGGATTTGCTGGAGTAGCTACAAATTTGTCGTCTGTAGAATCGTGAGGTAATACAACTAAATTGCTGGCTTGAGGGTCATCATTTTGAGTACCGAAGCCAATGATACCAGTATTGGGTTCAACTGGAAATATTGAAGGCTCTGCAGCCTTTATTGTCTTAAGCATTGGTGTGATATCATCAAGACCTTTTACATTTTTAGTTGCATCTTCTAACTTGTAATTGGTAACATAGGTTTGATTGAAAAGATAACCTATCTGGGTAGCCTTTTCTTTATTTACTGGAAATGAATAATTCTTGCCATCTATTTTGCTGTATTCCCAGAAACCACCCTTTAAAGTAGCAACAGCATTTGGTGCATACTTTGGAGCTAGAGTAGTGATATCAACAACTGCTCCCTTTCTAACATCATCAACAATCAATGAACCCCAAGCAAGTGCTGTCATTAATAAATCAACTTTTTCGCCAGTAGCAAGATTGGTGGTCATTTTTGCTTGATATGAACCCCAATCATAGCAATGGGTAACAAGCTGAACATTGATGTCCTTCAACATAGAAGTTGCTGCCGCATCCACCTTAGAGCTATCAGCCAGTGGCCCGCCGCCAATATAGTACCAATCTAACTGATAAGGTGTCTTAGCAGTTGTAACCGGTGTAACTTTCTTTGCTGCACAGCCTGAAAGTATTGTAGTTGTTGTCATAACTACAGCTACGATTACAGCTAATTTTTTGTTAAGTTTGTTCATTTGAAAATCCTCCTTTTATATATTATTTATGCTAATCAAAAATTTGGTTTTAGTCTTTTTAGAACCTGAAATAATAATTTAATAACTCTTCCCTTTTTTATTATCTTGCTTTAGAACGTAATTTATTCATTCACATTTTTTATAACAGGCTTTCAACTACTAATGAATCCTATAATAATTTTTGTTTAGAAATATTAATTTAGTTTATGAAACGTTTTACTTGCATTATATTACTTGAATATTCTAAAGTCAAATGGTTATTAATATTTTAAATGTAGTAAAATGAATTAAATATATATAGCAAAACAGCTGTTATATGATGAAAATTATGCTTAAGTAAGGACGTAAGTAAATCTTTTTTACCATTATCTACTATAAAGAAGATTATTCAAAGGTTTACCTATTAGATTTGTAAAGAAATATAAACAATTGTTTTTTATTATATTAAATGATATAATAGATTTGAAACGATACAATGGGCAAGGTGGTATTAGAATGGCATCAACAATAAAAGATGTGGCCAAACTCACGGGTTTGTCAATCGGAACAATTTCTAAGGTTATAAATGGTGGAGCTGTTCTAGAGATAAATAGAATTTTAATAGAAAAAGCTATAAAAGAGTTAGATTTTAAAGTTAATGAAACGGCTAGAAGTTTAAAGACAAACAGATCTAAAACTATTGGGATAATATTACCTTCTTTAGAAAATTATTTTTGTACAAGTGTTGTAGCTTATGTTGAACAATACCTTTCAAAGCATGGATATGGTACTATTATTTGTAATTACAGAGAAGACCCAGAGGTGGAAAAAGAAAAATTGAATTTTCTTGTAAATAAGATGGTGGATGGGGTAGTTATAATTCCTTCTGGAAAAGTCAAGGATGAAATAATTAATATACTAAATAGAGATGTACCTGTAGTTTTAATAGATAGACTGATAAAAGGTATTAATTGTGATGCAGTTTTAGTTGATAATTTTAATGCTTCATATAATGCTGTGGAACAATTAATTACCAGAGGCCACAAAAGGACAGCAATCATTTGTGGCCCCAAAGACGTTTATACATCTGATGAAAGATTAAAAGGTTACCTTGCTGTACATGAGAATTATAATTTAGAGGTAGATAATAATTTAATTAAGTTTGGGGATTATTATCTTAAAAGTGGTTATGATTTATGTCTCCAATTAATAGAAATGGAGAATCCGCCAACTTCCATATTTGTTACCAATTACGATATGACATTGGGTGTTATCACTGCTTTAAATGAGAAAAACATAAAGCTTTCAGAGGAAATTTCAGTTATAGGATTTGATAACATTGGAATGTCAAAAATAGTTAAACCATCCTTGTCAATTGTTATTCAGCCAATGGAACAAATTGGAGAAGCAGTGGCTCATCTTATTTTAAAGCGAATTAAGGGAGATAAGACTAATTATCCTAATGTTACAAGATTAAAAGCAGAACTAGTCATGAAGGATTCTGTATCAAACGTTAATTATTAATAATTAAATTGGCTAGTATATAACTTAAATGAAACGTTATAATCTTAACTACTAATTTAAAAAATATAATTATGAGGAGGAATAGTAATGCAGGTTAAAGTAAATAAAAGTTTACCTAAAATTGGAATAAGACCAATAATTGATGGAAGGCGTAATGGGGTTAGAGAGTTTTTAGAAGATCAAACTATGAATATGGCAAAGTCACTAGAAAAATTAATTAAAGAGAATTTAAGATATCCAAGTGGGGAAGTAGTAGAGTGCGTTATCGCAGATTCTACTATTGGTGGTGTTTTGGAAGCAGCAAGTTGTGCTGAAAAATTTGCAAAAGAGGGTGTTGGAGTTACTATAAGTGTTACCCCTTGCTGGTGTTATGGATCAGAAACTATAGATATGGATCCTTTTACCCCAAAAGCAATATGGGGGTTTAATGCAACAGAAAGGCCAGGTGCAGTTTACCTTGCAGCAGCTCTTGCTGGGCATAATCAAAAGGGCTTGCCTGCCTTTGGAATTTATGGACGGGATGTTCAAGAAAAAGATAATACGGAAATACCTGAGGATGTTAAAATAAAGCTATTACAGTTTGCAAAAGCTGGACTCACCGTAGCCTTAATGAGAGGAAAGTCTTACCTAGCTCAAGGAAGTGTATCCATGGGAATTGCAGGTTCAATAGTTGATGCTAACTTCTTTCAAAAGTATTTAGGCATGAGAAATGAATATGTAGATATGTCTGAATATACAAGAAGAATTGAAGAGGAAATATATGACAAAGAAGAGTATGAAAAAGCAATGAGTTGGGTTAAAGAAAACTGCAGTGAAGGTAAAGATTATTACAGTGGCGATAAGATGGAGAAGACTAGAGCAGAACTAGATAAAGATTGGGAAACTGTAGTAAAGATGACTCTTATATCAAGAGATCTTATGATTGGAAATCCAAAACTTAAAGAATTAGGGTTTGAAGAAGAGGCTCAGGGACATAATGCAATTGCGTCAGGGTTCCAAGGACAGAGACAATGGACGGATCATTCTCCTAATGGAGATTTTATGGAGGCAATACTTAATTCTTCCTTTGATTGGAATGGAATAAGAGAGGCTTTTATAGTTGCTACTGAAAATGATTCCTTAAATGGAGTATCTATGTTGCTTGGACATTTATTAACAGGCACTGCTCAGATATTTTCAGATGTAAGGACTTATTGGAGTCCTGAAGCTGTGAAGAGAGTAACCGGTAAAGAGTTAACTGGACTTGCAGCAAATGGAATCATACATCTTATAAATTCAGGATCTACTACCCTAGATGCTACAGGAAAACAAACTGAAGATGGGAAACCTGTTATGAAGCAATTCTGGAACGTTACGGGTGAAGATGTTAAGAAATGTTTAGAGGCAACTGCTTGGTGCCCAGCTAACAGAGGGTATTTTAGAGGCGGGGGATTTTCATCAAAATTCGTATCAGAAGGAAATATGCCTGTAACTATGTGTAGAATTAATATAATTGATGGATTAGGACCAATACTTCAAATAGCTGAAGGATACACAGTTGAACTTGAAGAAGATGTACACAAAATATTGGATTCACGTACAGATCCAGCTTGGCCAACAACTTGGTTCGCACCAATACTAACAGGTAAAGATGCATTTACAGATGTATATTCAGTTATGAACAATTGGGGAGCAAATCATGGAGCAATTAGTTTTGGACATATAGGGGCTGATTTAATAACCTTAGCTTCAATGCTTAGAATTCCAGTTGCTATGCACAATGTAAGTGAAGATAGAATATTTAGACCAACTGCTTGGGGTGCCTTTGGAACAAAGGATAAAGAAAGTGCAGACTTTAGAGCTTGCGAAAACTTTGGACCATTGTATGGTAGAAAATAAAGAGGTTTTAATACAACCATAGCTGAATTTATTGATTCGAAGATATAAATATTATATCTTGCTGAGCTGAGACAAAATAATGAGCGCCTATCACTACACTAGGCACTCATTTGAATGGGATAATATAAAATTATAGGGGGATATATAAATAGTATTAACAAAATAATCATAAAGTAATCATAAGAGTGAACTAAATCTAGAAGTATTTTTGGACCCTCTAATGTTAGTTTCTTAAGATAATTCAAGAATATAAAATGTGTTCGTGAAACGTACAATAATAAACAGTAATTTGGCAAGATATGTTCCCATATACTGGCCACGTGGAGTGTGTGGTCTTGATGTCATGTGTAACTTCTAAATAAAGGCTTGAAAAGGCTTAAATACAAGGGCTTCAGCAATATTACCACCTGCAGCATAGCCTTGCTCAGGTGGTAGTTAGCTATAGAAATTAAAATTCGTTTGTGTTTTTCGGCTTGAGGAAACACATCTACAGGCTAAAAAGGGCTTGAGATAGCAGTCCGTAGTATGCGGAAACATATCAACGGGATTTTCAGATAAAAAGTT
>Ga0209125_1003218_pt1 | contig 11504 bp, 9 predicted proteins | sample BarGraIncub1131A_FD_184503 | JGI IMG/M metagenome (GOLD analysis project Ga0209125, IMG submission 184503) | Arctic peat soil microbial communities from Barrow, Alaska - Barrow Graham LP Incubations 11-31A (SPAdes) (version 2) | ecosystem: Environmental > Terrestrial > Soil > Wetlands > Peat... | reverse complement strand
TGATGAAGGTAAGCTTCACGACATTCTGATAGGTTTCGCCTGTGCAGATGATGCCATTGCGCGACCAAACCGGGGTGCCCATCCACTTCCACTCTTCAAGGACGCGCGAATCGGCTTCATGGATGAGTTTGCGCATTTTACTGAGGGTTTCCCCGCGCCAGTCTCCGAGTCCATAAATTCTCTGTGTGATGAGTTCCGATGCTGATTGTTTCATATTCTCATCCTCTATTTTAAAGACTAATATACGAGTACCCTACTCCGTTGCCGCCACCTGGGTGCGCAAAAGATCGTGCAAGGTAAGAATGCCGACCAATTGCTTCTTCTCATCCACAATGGTAATAAAGCCTTGCGGAGCATTGATGAAAAGCTGGGAGGCATCACGAATGGAAGCATGCTGGGGGCATTGGATTGCAGGCATTAACTCGGGGATCTCACCCGTTTTCAGAAACTGTTCGAGCATGCTGCGGGAAGCTAAACCTTGCAGGGACGCTTGCTCCAAGCAGGGAAAGACCTTAAAGGGGCTTTCCTGGAGTAGCCAGGCTACGCTCACAGAGTCCCAGCGCTCGACGCTACGGGGCCTTGCGTTCATGACGTCACCTACGGGGCGATTCTGCCATGCCTGCATATCCCTGGGGGGGATGATTTTATGGATGGCATGACCATCCTGTACGAGCAGGTCATCATAAAAATTGTGCTTGGTTCCCCAAATTCGGGACATCACCATACTAATCAAAGCGCTCAGAATTAAGCCGGGAACGACTTCGAATTGATGGGTCATTTCAAAAACGATCAGTGTTGCTGTCAATGGTGCCCGGATTACGGAACCCATGCAAGCGCTCATTCCTACCGTTGCAAGGATCACAACTTCGCTTTGGGAGAGCGGCATCCAAAGTTGGATCGCACCTGCGACTGCAGCTCCTGCAAGGCCACCAATAAAGAGCAAGGGTGAGAAGATTCCACCACAGCCTCCGAAGCCATAGCTAAATACTGTAGCCAAAAGCTTTCCGATGACAAGAATCAGGGCGATCCACCATATACTACCGTGTTGCAGCGTCTCCGAGAGGTCACCGTAACCAAGTCCGAAAATCCCAATTTTTCCCGTCATCAGAAAAACAGAGGAAGCCACCAGCCATGTCAGAGCTCCACCAAACACTGGAGCAATCCACACTGGGAAAACCTGCTGTCTTTTCACTTTAACCCGGACACCCAGGGCCGCCTTGTGGAACACGAGGCCCAAGGCCGAGGCAATGATGGCGACAATGGGAATAAACAGGAACAGACGCCATTGGCCTGGGGCTACATTGGGCAACACAAACGAAGGCTGGCGACCCACAAATGCGTAAACGGTCAAAGCACCAATCAAGGATGCAAGAACAACCTTTCCCAGATAGCGGGTATTCAAATCCCCTATCAGCTCCTCAATGCAAAAAGTAATCGCGGCAAGTGGAGTATTGAATGCGGCGGCGAGACCTGCGGCAGCGCCAATGGCATTGGACGCCCTACGGCTACGTTTATTCGCCCCCATAAGCCCATCAAGTGCCGTAGCAATGCCACTTCCAAGAAATACCGTGGGCCCTTCACGGCCGAGACTCGCTCCCCCACCCACGCTGGCAATTCCGGCGATAAATTTGACGAGCACCGTCTTGAATGGAATGTATCCTAGCTCTTTCCAGTACGCCAGTTTTGCTTGTGGAATGCCACTTCCGGCGGCGTCGGGAACTTTGCGCAAAAGCAGGGCTACGACCAGCGAGGAGCCCATGATGATAACAAAACTCGTTAGAAGAAATACCCAAGGCTTTACCGAATGGGCATGCGAATAAAAGGCTTCGAAAACATGGCTAGTCGCCACCATGAACACTACGCCACCAGATGCAGCGGCGACGCTCAGCAATATGGTTTTTAAGATCTCTTTGGCATTATCGGAAAGGCCGCCGAGTCGTTGCTTGAGTTGTTCGAAAAAATGAAGCATACAGAGAACCATTGAATTAGGTAAGCAAGTCTAGAATAATCAACTCCATTATGAGTAATGCTCGTCGCAATTGGACCAACAACATGTGGTAAACTACATGAAATATACCACCAAAAGCGCGACCAAAGGATATATATTCGCCGATAAACCTTTATTCTATATACAAAGCATTGGATTGGAAATTATTCCTGAAGCCTACCACAGCCATCCACAATGAGGGTATAACCCGACAGAGTGTACATGACATACACACTCGACCAAATGCTTGTTTGGACAGCAAACATTACGCCCAAAATCCGGGGTACCCGCTATCCATCGGTTTTTGAATGGTACAAAATTGGATCGTGAATTAGACATTCATTTGATGCACATGGATATATGGTAAAACATATTCTCAGATATTGGCTAAATTCGGGTCATGAACCCTATTTTAAAGTATCTGATCACTGCGGGACTTGTGGTTGCGATTTCTGAGTTCGCCAAGAGGAGCGACCGGCTAGGTGCCGTAATCGCATCACTTCCTTTGGTCACCGTTCTGACCTTGCTTTGGCTTTACCTAGAGAAGCAGCCCTCGGCTAAAATAGCGAATCATGCGTACTATACGTTCTGGTATGTGATCCCCACTCTACCCATGTTTTTGTTGTTCCCATGGGCCCTGGGCAAGTTTGGCTTCTGGGGCGCCCTAGGCATATCGGTGCTCACTACGGTAACTTGCTTTCTTTGCTTTGCCTTTGCGCTCAAACGCTTCGGGATTAACCTTTTATAGCAAAGCACGTTCCTGCGAAATTCACGGTAAATTCGGCTCAGCAATATCTATAGGCATTTACCTATGGATATGATAAATACATACAATTTTGAAATCGATACAAATCCTCCTAAGTTTGAAGAAACGAAGGAGACTTGTATGCAGAACCGATATGTCGACATCTTTGCGCCTTGGATTCTTTTGCTTCTAGTTGGGGGTATCGCTTGGCTTTTAGGGTCGCATTGGCCTGTACTAGGAGCGCCCTTAGCTGCAATCCTTCTGGGGGCAAGTTTGGCAGCAAAGGTGACACACTGGAAGCTGGATGCCTGGTTTAAAGGAGCATCGCGCAAATTGCTATTAGCCTCGGTGGTGATGCTGGGCTTTGAAATGGATTTGCAGCGCATCTTTGCGGTCGGTAGCGATATCGCCGGCTTTATGCTGGCCACGGTGTTATTTGCTCTGGCTTCTGCCTGGGTATTTTCTCGGCTGCTGCATTTGCGTGGGAACGCTGCAATCCTTGTGGGTGTGGGCACCTCGATCTGCGGCGGTTCTGCCATTATGGCGGTTGCAGGGGTGACGCATGCCAAGGATGAAGACGTGGTGCAGGCGCTTTCCACCATATTCCTGTTCAACATCCTCGCAGCCATTCTTTTCCCTATCGCAGGACACGCCCTGGGGCTTGGTCAGCACCCCTTTGGTTTATGGGCGGGCACCGCAATTAACGACACCTCTTCGGTGCTTGCCGCGACATTTTCCTATGGTGACGAGGCTGGCCGTTTCGGCATGGTCGTCAAACTGACGAGAACCCTTATGATCCTTCCGGTATCCCTATTCTTGGCATTCTGGATGCGCCACCAGAACAAGAATACAGGCAATTTCCGCAAGGTGCTCCCCTGGCCTGTGATTGGCTTTACCCTGGCTGCAACCGTGCATTTTCTTCTTGGTAACGCCTACCCTGGTATTTGGCATACAACCGCTTTTACTGGGCGCTTGTTGATGGTATTTGCCCTTGCAAGCATTGGCCTTGTGACAAATCTTGCGGAAATCTGGAGAAAGGGCCGTCGCGCACTTGGTGTAGGAGCGTTGACTTGGGTCGCGTTGTCGCTTTTTTCCCTAATGATGGTGAAATTGGTTTAGCCGTTCATCGTGAATAATTGTCGAATTGTCCTGCCTTTCCAAATTTATCCACTGCCGCAGTGAAAATCCGTAGCAACAAATTTCATAAATATGTATATTAGCATTATCTTATATTAGAAAAGGAGAATCTATGACCGCCAATCAAGCCAAACCTTTCCAGCCAATCCGCTTCCTTGCTGCCATGGCAACGGGAGGGCTGGCTTCAGCCCCGTACCTATTCAGAGAAACAGCCGCGTTGCATGGCTCACTTGCGGCCTGGGCAACATGGGCGAGCGTTCTATTTATCGCCGTTCATTACGCATTGACCATCGGATTCTTTGTGCAGGGTCGTAAATGGCTAATGGGACCAGGCCTTAAAACCTTCCGCGAAGACTGGACCAAGAGTCCGCAAATCCTGATGCCTCTCGGTGCCCTAGCTATGTCCATAAATGTATGGGTGGGGCCTGTACGCGGAATATTCCCCATCGTCGATAGTGCGATGGCAATTTGGGCTCCCCTGTTGACGATAGCTTGGATTATGATTGCCGTGGTAAGCCTGTGGACGGTCACCGGACTATTGACACAGGTGTATGCGGGCGCCATTGAAATCACCAAGCTTGGTTTTGTGTGGCTCTTTCCCTCCCTTGCGCTCGGCCTGGTTGCGACTTCGGGCTCCTTTCTGGCTGGTATGGCTCCACTTTCCTGGGAAGCTCACGTAACTGGCCTTGGATCGGCAGTGGCAGCTCTTGCTGGTTTGTTTGTGATGGCGGTGATGGTACCAACTGTGGTGCGCAATCAACTCCGTGCCCAGGCGTTACCTCCACAAGGTGGTTCCTACTCGATATTGAACATGATCCCTACCGTTGCCCTCTATGGAATCGCGTTCTTCCATTGGTCCGCCTACGCTGAACATTGGTTGGGTTGGAATATGAAGAGTGCCGCTGGAATGGTCATGCTGGTTACCTGGGCCTTTGCGACCGGATACATGGTGTTCGGATTCCGTCTTTTATACAAGACCATTAAAACTGATTTGATGCAGAAAAATTACGTTGGCAACCAATGGGCATTGTCCTGCGTTCCCATTGCCTGGTCGGTATTGACGTCCCTTTTGCAAATAGCCTTGTTCCCTTCCATGGGATGGACGGTGCTTGCTGGTGTTGCCATTATCGCCACAGCCCCTGTATTTATCTTGCTCGTGCTGCGCATGACCCATTGCGTAGGCTGGAGAAAGAGTGGAAGTGGCGCGATCAGTTGCGTGTAACAAGATTTATAGGGAATTCCCAACATTCTGCTGGCAGACGTTATGGGGAGGTGGGCAAAACGCAATTCCCGAGAAAATGCGACTCAAAGTTTGGGTGGAGTTAACCGAGTAATTCCCCATTTATAACTGCTATTGAAAAGCATGAGAAGATACAGTAAAATGATAGGGTTTGCATAAATCAGCAGGGAAAATAATGCCTCTTATCACCACTACGCGTAAAGTAACCGCGCTAACCTATAGCCTTTTCTTGCTTCCACCGGTGCTTTGGCTTACAGCCTCCTGGTACGCAGGCATCTGGGACTTCTCGGAAATGATGCGATTGGTGCTGTCTGTACAAATGATCGGGTTTGTCGCAACATTCGTCACGATCATTCATTTTTACATAAAATATTCAATGCGCAAAATGCAAACGCCTTCTCTACAGCAAAAGACTGTTGCGGATTACCCCAAAGGAGTTTTCTATTTAGCACTGGTCTATTGCATTGTCGGACCATCTGTTGTGGTGGGAGGACGTGAGTTCATCACCAATACGGAGTGGGTGCTTGCGGAACTGATGGGGATTCCTCTGATTATTTTATTTGCCACACCTTTTTTCATTGAACTTATTTATTCCGTTGACCTCTGGGCGAGGAATATTCCTCTTTCCGATGAATTCCCCTCCTGGAAATTTCAAGCGCGGACAACCATAGCAAGCTTTAGTACTCTATTCGGTGCCATTGTCTTGATCATTGTGATTGGACTTTCCGTTGTCAATCATTTTATGACAAGTCATCAAGTTGTTTCTTTAAATGCACTGCTATACAAATTGGTACCAGCAATTCTGGTAATACTTGGAATAGGTTTAGCCAATACACTTATTATGGGAAGAAAAACGTCTCAAGCGCTCCGTTATATGAACAATGCCATAGCAGAGAAGCGCAGGGGAATAAATTATGGACAAAAGCTGATACTGATCACCCGTGATGAAATCGGTGAGCTCGCAAACCAGTTCAACCAATTTATAGCTAACTCTGAGAGCGTAATTGAAAGAACTCATGAAAATTCAGATACGTTGAATACCAGCGCCCAGCATTTACAGACATTAATGAACGACCAAAGCAAACAGTTCCATGAAATCACCACCGAAGCGAGTGAAATTGCCGAGGCGTCCCAGTTAGTGAGTCAGTATGTGGCAACTATTTCATCAAATTCAGATGTAATTACAAACAAGCTCTCGTCCATTCATTCAGCATCAAATACCATAAATCTGAATCTTGTCAATATCAATAAAGAATGCTTACATGAAAAGTCAATTGCAGATGATGCAAGTCATAAAATCATGGAAACTCAATCATCAATTGGGGAACTCAATACCGCTGCCCAGAATATTGGAAAAATGCTCGAACTGATCAAAGGGATTTCTAGCCAAACCAATCTTCTGGCCTTGAATGCAACCATTGAAGCTGCCACGGCAGGTGAAGCAGGAAAGGGCTTCTCTGTGGTCGCTGCGGAAGTGAAGGAATTAGCACGCAAAACGGGTGATGCCACGAAAGAAATTCAAAAAATAATTGAACGGATGCAACTGCTCAGTTCAAATTCGGCACAAGGAATTGCTGCAATTTCACTAGTGATCGATGCGATGAATGTAATTGCCCATGAAATTCAAATGAAAACAGCAGTTCAAATCAATTCCACACAAGAAATTTCGAACAACACCTTACAAGCAGAAGAATTGAGCGCGAATAACGCAAGCAATGTCAACGACGCAGTCCGCAAGGTTCGTGAAATCACATCCAATGTGGAAACGATCCACCGCAATTTAGAAGTGATGACGGATGGCGTTGATCGCTTGAAAGATGAATCCAGTCATGTTGCTGCGATTTCCCAAAAGCAAAAAAGCATTGTCCAGGAACTGACCATTTAAGGAGCCAAATGAATTGCACCCACTGCCCCGACCACGCCTGTAGAACCCTTGGTGATTGCAACGCGCGTCGCTTTGATAAAGACGAATCGCTACAAGGCTACCTGGAACCCTCAAACCAAGAACTAATTCAGGCGGCAGCACGCTTGGTGGACAATGGCCGAGGCGGCACGCTCAATCGTTTGGAAGAAGTAATCGAATACTCCTTGGACCGTGGTTACACGCACATCGGTATCGCGTATTGCTGGAGTATGGAAAAAGATGTAGCCATGATCGCTGATTTGATCCGCAAGCGAGGATTACGGGTTTCGGCAGTTTCCTGCACCACGGGTGGCCTTGCGCAGGACCAGATGAACGAGCAAAGTTCCATTCATAAAGTGGGTTGCAATCCACTTGGGCAAGCCGAGCAACTGAATGCGGAAAAGGTGGACTTGGTCGCTGCCGTGGGCCTTTGCCTGGGCCACGATATGCTGCTGCAAAAACAGGTCGAGGCGCCCTGCACCACCTTGGTGGTAAAAGACCGAACCAGTGGACACGCACCTTTGGTTGCGATTCGCAAAATGGCATCAATCCTTGAGAATTAGTCGGGCATGAGCGTCGAAACCGCCAAGAAGTCCATGACCTTGCATAGTTATCAGATCAAAATGCCCCACCAAGTCCAACCGTCCCTAGATATGACCAAGGCGTTTCTGGTGAAGCAAGGTGTGATTGACTGACGAATCTATTGTTATAAAATTCTAAGTACAATATAATGAGAGTAACATGCATTCTCTCGTTCAAGCAATTCAGAAACGGCTGTTTTTTCTCTCTGTTGCAGGAGTGGGAACAATGATGCTGTTGTTGCTCGGTATTCTCTACGTGCAGAATCGTGACCTGCACGAGAAAATTTACGCTGAGACCATGGAATACCACAAGTCCCAGATCTATGCTCTAATGCAAATGGCCAAAACCTATGTCGATGGCGAAATGCAATCTTCAGAAGCACGACTGAAACGCGAGCTTATCTCGCAGGTCGACTTAGCCTGGTCAATGGTTGAATCGACAGAAAGAACGCATAGGGATTTGCCTCGGGATCAATTGGTAAAATTAATTGCCGAGAACCTCCGCCAACTTCGCTATCGAAATGGCGCGGGCTACTATTTTATGACAGGCTACGATAGTATCGAAATCCTTTATCCTCCTAACCCTAAATACGAAGGGACAAAGTTATTTTGGCAGGATTCAGCGACCCGTTCGGCATTAGCTGCGCAATATCAAATGGGCTTGAGCCAGGGATCAGGGTTCAATCATTATATGTGGACTAAGCCAGGTGAATCTGGTCACACACATGCAAAAATATCTTATGTACGGGCGCATCCCCGACTGAAATTCATTCTAGGAACAGGCCTCTACGAATCCTATATGACACCCCAAATTCAAAGCGATGTACTGAACCAACTTGCCAAACTGAATCTTGGCAAAGACGGTTATTTTTTTGCGACTGACTGGGACGGTGTTGTACAACTTGGCCCTGCCAAAGGAAAAAACATGCTTCATGTGAAAGATGAAGACGGGCTTCCAGTGGTTCAGCGCTTGATTCAACTCTCTAAATCAGGTGGTGGATTCCTGGAATACTTTATGCCAACTGAAGTTTCCAACGGACGGATTCATAAATTGAGTTATGTCCTTGGAATACCCGAGTGGCATTGGTACATCGGAATAGGTCGAGACATCGAAAATATGGAAAAGATGATTCAGGTGCGCGAAGCCGAGATGCTTCGCCAGTCTCTTTGGATCATTGGCCTTGCTGTCACCATTGGGTTTTTCCTTCTCTTGATTTCTAGTTGGATCAGCCGAAGAATGTCGCGCCAGTTTGGCAACGACCTGGGGCAATTCATTGAGTATTATCAAAATTCGGGCTTGTCTTTGGAACCCTTGCCTGTAGATAAAATTCAATACCTTGAGTTAAAGAAGGTGGCAATTGAAGCAAACGCCATGGTGTATCAACTGCGTAAGCTTGCCAGCGAGAACGCCCATACCCTGCGCATTTTGCAGGAAAAGAATGAGGAACTGGAACAGGTGTTATTTATTGCAGGGCATGATTTACGCACCCCACTCGTAACCCTGCAAGGCTTTGCCTCAGAGCTGGATCTCGATTGCAATGCGGCTGTGAATACTCAAATCGAAAGTGTCAGAGATGAAGCCTTACGAAACAACATCCCACAGGCCAACGCTTACATCCAAAAAGCGGCACTGAGAATGGAAACCTTGATACAAGGGATTTCCAGGTACGGAAGACTTGGGCGCATACAGCCTGAGCCTGTTAACATTTCCATGTTTTCCCTATTTGATGAGTGCCTACATGGTATGAATATGTTATTGCGAAAAGCAAGTGTGCAAGTAGACCTGGAACATGCTCCTGGTTGCTATGGTGATCCGATGCTTGTCACACAAATCTGCACAAATATTATAGAAAACGCAGTCAAGTATTCCGAGCCAGAGCGTCCTTTGCAAATTCATATTGAAGGAACGCTTGCAGATGGGTATGCTTTATATTCAATTCAGGATAATGGAATCGGAATCGCAGCAAAGGATCTGCAAAAGATCTTTGGAATTTTCATTCGGTTGAATCAGAAACCAGACGTACCGGGTGATGGCATGGGACTCGCAATCTCCCATCGGCTGGCATTGAAAATGGGTGGCGATTTATTGGTCCAGAGCGAAGCGGGAGTGGGAAGTACTTTTGTATTGAAAATGCCTGCGCAAGCACAGCCCCATATCGATGCGACTAAAGTATATTCGAATTAGGTCAACTCAAAATAATAAGTCGACCTTGTCATTAAATAATTCTGGCCGTCCCAAATAAAAGACTTTATATGTCATTTTACTATAAATTAATACCCCTCACAGCCTGCTTGTTTGGTTGCGGGCAAAATGGAAGCTCCGTTTCCACACAGGGTAACAGTAGCGCAGTAGTGATTTCCAACCCCATCAATGGATTCCAGGTTTTACCTAAGGACAACGCTTGGAACACAGATATTTCGGGTTATCCAGTCCACACGAACTCAAGTAATTATATCAATTCCATGGGGCTAAGTGGACACGTACATCCGGACTTCGGAACCGAATGGGAAGGCGCACCCATCGGCATTCCCTACGCAATCGTGGATGCACACAACACGCCACTACTCCCCATCAACTTTGAGTACGCCGATGAAAGCGACACCGGTCCATACCCAATTCCCGCGGATGTACCCATCGAAGGCGGAAATAGTAGCGACGGTGACCGCCATATTCTGCTGGTCGATACGACTGCATCTAAACTCTACGAGCTATGGCACGCGTATCCACCCGGACATGCGGCGAATCCGAGCAAGACCCAGTGGTATGCAGGTTCAGGGGTGATTTTCGACCTTTCAAGCAACACGCTTCGCCCTAATGGTTTCACCTCGGCTGATGCCGCAGGTTTGCCCATTTTCCCTGGACTTGCGCGCTATGATGAAGCGGTCACCCTAGGTGCAATCCATCATGCTTTGCGCTTTACGGCAGTGCGCACGCAGAAAGCTTACATTCACCCCGCAACCCACCAAGCCGGTGCAAGCACGGATGCAAACCTTCCCCCCATGGGGCTGCGCGTTAGGCTCAAAGCCAGTTTTGATACCACCGGGTATTCTCCCGAAGTCAGGACAATTCTACTGGCGCTGAAAACCTACGGAATGCTTCTTGCGGACAATGGTAGCAACTGGTATATCAGCGGCGCACCAGATTCCCGTTGGAACGACGAACATCTTGCCGAATTGTCAAAATTGCAAGGGCAGGATTTTGAAGCAGTAGAAACCGGAGCGCTGCACCAGTAGGCAGCCTAAATTTTGAATCGCATTTTTCCCGGGAATTGCGAGCTTGCCCACCTCCCCATAGCGTCTGCCAGCAGAATGTGGAGGTTACCCGCAGTGCTTTGGGATTCAAAATACGTTGTTTGTGCACTGTCGGGTACACCTTGTTCTGCTGCAGCCCCACATTTCTTGGAGGTGGAGTCAAACGAGTAATTCCCTATTTATTATGCTGCGAATCAAATGTGACACCATGGCTAGCCTCGCCGGGCAAAAAAAAGGCGAACTGATTTTTATGCAAGGAACGAATCAACAAATCAACATCCATATGGAGTCCACATGAAATTTGCAATACCGCTCGCCGAAGGCAAGCTCACAACCCATTTTGGTCATTGCAAGAGCTTTGCTTTGCTGACTGTAAATGTAGGCTCATGCCCGATCATTCAAAAGACAGAAGTCGAGGCTCCACCCCATAAGCCCGGTCTTTTACCTGTGTGGTTGCATGAACAAGGGGTCACCCATATCATCGCCGGAGGACTCGGGCAAAAAGCTCGGGAACTGATGCTCGAAAAAGGCATGATGGTCATCGTTGGCGCAGCCTGTGATGCTCCTGAAGTTCTGGTAAACCAATACTTAGCGAACAAATTGGAAGTTGGAATCAATGGCTGCGATCATTAATCTAGGCACATTTACCCAGAGATTTT
>Ga0209125_1003217_pt1 | contig 11504 bp, 10 predicted proteins | sample BarGraIncub1131A_FD_184503 | JGI IMG/M metagenome (GOLD analysis project Ga0209125, IMG submission 184503) | Arctic peat soil microbial communities from Barrow, Alaska - Barrow Graham LP Incubations 11-31A (SPAdes) (version 2) | ecosystem: Environmental > Terrestrial > Soil > Wetlands > Peat... | reverse complement strand
GGTGACTGTTCCAAACGGTATCCGCTTTTTCAAGCCTGATACCTCCACCTTTCGGGCCGAATTCGGCATCCCGTCGACAGCGGTTCTGATCGGAAATGTTGGAAACCTGTATCCCGTCAAGGGGCAAAAATACCTGGTCGACGCATTTGCCAGGCTGCTCAAGTCCCATCAGGAGTCCTGTCTGATACTGGTCGGTCGCGGTGATGAGGAAAACAGCCTCCAAAAACAGGTCCGGGAGCTGGACATTCCGGAAGGAAGAGTCATCTTCACCGGTTTTCGCAATGATGTTGAAAACATCCTCAACGCTCTTAATCTCTACGTTCAGCCTAGTCTTTCCGAGGGGCATCCCTTGGCGGTACTTGAGGCGATGTCGCTTGGCATACCGGTGATTGCCTCTGCAGTAGGCGGCATTCCCGAAATTTTTGAGCAGGAAAGATACGGAACATTGGTCGCCCCAGGGTCCTCTGAATCGCTGCATGCCGCTCTGCTGGCATACTTTCGTCATCCGCTGACCTTTCAGGAAAAGGGTGCGTCGGCCCGGGACCATGTTCAGAAAACCTTCTCAATCGGGCAGATGACCGGGAGGTATATCGGCCTTTATGAGCAAATTCTGGGAGGCCAGCGAGTTGGTGAGGCATAAACAACTAGTAAGTTGGAAATAATTTTATGAACGTACTTATCCCGTCTATTGGGGCTGGCAGAAAACTATTTAGTTAACGAACTTATCCTGTTTATCAGGGTCAGGAAGGCCGGTATAAACCGGAATAAGGGGGTCGTGATCTATGGAATCCGATATTTTGCAGAATACATACACATGTGTACCGGCTTATCGTGACAGGGGAAAGATCATGACCTTGCCGGTAATGCTGCTGGCCTTTTATCTGCTGATCGAGTATGGCCGACCACTGTTTCTGGCACCGATAAAGCCGGGGCTACTCGTGCAGGGATTACTGGTCCTCTGTCTGCTGCCCTGCGCAACTGCAATTAGCAAGCTTCTAAAGGAAAAATACTTCAAGCTGTATCTGTTACTGCTCCTGTTTATGACGATGCATGTCTTTATCGCCACCAACAATTACTATGCCTTTTTGGGCCTGAAAGTGATGGCTTCCTATCTGATTATCGGAGTGTCCTGTTGCGTCTTTATCGACAGCGTCAACAAGCTGAAAGCATTATTCACTGTTTTTACCCTAGTGGTAGCACTCTGTGCGGTCAATCGCATTTTCGGCGCCAATTTTATTGGTATCTCAGGCGGGGGGGTTTTCGCGGACGAGAACGACTTTGCGCTGCTTATGAACGTGGCACTGCCGATCGCGTTTTTTCTTGGGCACGCACAAAAAGGCTGGAAAAGATGGTTTTTCTGGGTGGCTGCGCTATCTTTAGTGCTGGGCAATATGATCACCGCGTCCCGTGGAGGTTTTGTCGGTCTTGTGGCGGTGGGAATCTGCTGCTGGCTGTCATTGAAGTATCGGCTCAAGACTATTCCGGCGCTGATTGTGCTGGCAATTCTAGCCTGGAATTTTGCTCCTCCGCTTGCCAAAGAAAAGATTCAGGGGCTCGGCCTGGACAGCGCTGAAAAGGATACCGGCAAGGATCGCCTTGAGTTGTGGAAGGTCGGTTGGAAGGTCTTCATCGACAATCCTGTCCTGGGTGTTGGTCAGGGAAACATACCGGTTGTGATGAACAAGTACCGCTTTGATAAGTTGGGGGAGAGCTTCTGGAAAAAAGACATGTGGGGCAGAATGACCCACTCGGTCTATCTTACCTTGTTGCCTGAACTGGGTCTGGTCGGTACGATCATCTTCGTGCTGATGCTGAAAGAGTTGTATGGCAAAAAAAAGAAAATCAAAGATTACTGTACCCGGATAACCAACAGGGAAGAGGCGGGCAGCATCGAAAACCTCAGCCGGGCTCTTCTGGTGAGTCTATTCGGGTTTCTGGCCACCGGCATATTCCTCTCCGTGCTGTACTACCCGCCATTATGGAATATCTCGGCGCTGTTAGTCACGCTCTCCTTGATCTCTTCGCGAATATCGAGGGGGCAGAAACGGACTGTCGGCTGAGTCGTCCGTACCAACGTGTCTTGAACTGCACTGCCAGGGAGCATCAATGTTTGAAAAAATGAGAGCCGTAAAAAAAAAGGTGCATTTATTGTATAGAAATATCTTCGAGTCGATCGCCTATCGAATCGTGAGAAAACGAAGCGTAGTCAGAACTCCAAAAAAAATTGTCTTTGTCTGCACGGGCAACATATGCAGAAGCGCGTTTGCTGAAAAATTGCTGAAAGAAGGGGCGTATGGTCACTTTCCGGCCATAGAATCTTGCGGCCTTGACGTCGAAGTGAGGTCTCCTTCTCCCTGTGAAGCGGTTAGCGCCGCGGGAAAAATCGGTTTGGACCTCGGAAATCATTTGTCCAGAGGGATCGAGTGTTGCGATCTGGAGGATGCCGGCCTGATTTTGGCAATGGAGTACCGGCAATATCGAAAGTTGGTTGAATCTTTTCCACATAAGGGGGAACAGATCAAACTGTTGAGGGAGTTCGCGCCATTTCCGGAAAACCTGTTGTGTAATATCGACGACCCCTTTGGTCAAAACGAACGTGCGTTCGAGAAATGTTTCGCACAGATTCGAAGATCGGTCGCGACTATCAGGGCCTTGGCCTAGTCCGTCCCCATGATGCCTAAGATCATGCTCAGACGGATACTGTCGGCCCTTCTGTCTTTCAGCGGCATTCACGCCATCCTGGAGCATCTGCGCCTCTCTGACAGGGCGTTCGTGTTGATGTATCACCGTGTTTTGTCTCCAGTCGGACAACTGCCGCACTACGTTCAGCCTGGCATGTTTGTGACCGCTGCCACCTTTGAAAGGCAGCTCTCCTACCTCCGGAACAAGTTTGAAATTACCTTCCTTGATGAACTGGTGGCAAAGGCCAGGAAAGGGGAACGCATCGGCAGGCATTGCGCCCTGACGTTCGATGACGGATGGGGAGATAACTACAGCGAGGCCTTTCCCCTCCTGAAAAAATACGGCGTTCCTGCCACGATCTTTCTGACGACCGGTTTTGTGGGGACTCAGAGGACGTTCTGGCCGGAGGAGATAATCTCCTGCCTTGCCCGCCTCGATATTGGCAGTTTGACCGGTTATCAGGCGCCACAATCTTTTATCCGGTTTGCTGGTGAGATCGGCGGTGTGAAACGAGCGGACCTGGAGACGCTTTTTGAGGGGGCGATTGAGCTGTTAAAGAAGAAATCTCCCCAAGACCGTGAGGAAATATTGTCTCATCTGCGCGGTGCTTTCAACGGCGAACCTCCTCCCCGGCAGATGCTGAACTGGGAGGAAGCGCGGGAAATGGCGCAAAGCGGGCTTGTTAGGTTCGGCGCTCATACCGTTAACCACGAGCTTTTGGATCAGTTGCCGCTGCAAATGGTCCGCGACGAAATATACCTTTCCCGGCAGGAGATCGAACAACGTCTCGAACAAAAGGTAACTACCTTTGCCTATCCCAACGGTAACCATAGCAAAGCAGTGCAACAGTTACTTGTGGAGGGTGGATTGGAGGCAGCGGTGACGACACGCAAGGGCTTTGTGGAACATGGCATGTCTTTTCTGGAGATACCGAGAATCGCTCTGCACGAGGACGTCAGCACCACCATCCCGATGCTCAGATCAAAGATTCTAATGCAGGCATTCTGAAAGGATACCCGTGAATATTCTTGTTACAGACGGTGAAGCCAGATCGGCGTTGGCGGTGACCCGCTCCCTTGGCAGAAAGGGACATGCGGTTTTTGTTTGCGGTCGGGAGTTGAAAAATATCTCGGCATGCTCGTCATTTTGCATGAAAGCGTTCCAGTCGCCGGACCCGCTTAAAGACTGCGCCAGCTACTCCCAGGCGATCATAGAAATTGCAAGGAGGGAAAGAGTCGACCTGATTATTCCAATGACGGAGCAATCGGCCTATGTTCTCAACAGAGAGAGGAACCTTTTAGGCAACTCAATCATTCTGGCTTGCGCACCCCCTGAAAAAATGGAAGCTGTCTCTAACAAGTGTACGTTGTTTCAGTCGGCAAGCAGATTGGGGATTGCCATGCCGGAGACCATGTACGTGGCAGACAGAGAAGATTTTTTTAAACAGAGGAACCAGATTACCGTTTTTCCGGTCGTCGTGAAGCCGGCGTTTTCAAAGGTTATTGAAGGGGATTGCATCATTTCTTCAAGTGTGATGTATGCCGCTGATGCAAGCGAACTGGAACGACTGTACGAGACAAGGCCGGTACTCCGGTATCCTTCCCTGATTCAGGAAATGATTACAGGGGAGGGGACAGGGTTGTTCACACTCTTTGATGGCGACCGTCACTTGGCGCTCTTTTCGCATCGCCGCCTGCTGGAAAAACCTCCTTCGGGCGGGGTTAGCGTGCTTTCCGAGAGCGTTCCACTGGACGAAGGCATGGTAGAGGCAGCTCGAAAACTGCTAGCAGATGTCGCATGGACCGGAATTGCCATGGTGGAGTTCAAACGGGATATCAGGGATGGCACGGCCAAGCTGATGGAAATCAACGGCAGGTTTTGGGGGTCGTTGCAACTGGCCGTATCTGCGGGGGTCGACTTTCCGGCCCTCTGTCTGGATTACTACCTGGACATCAAGCCTTCGTCGCTTTGCTGTGACTACCGGGTCGGGCATCGTTTGAAGTGGACCTTAGGCCTGCTGGATCACCTGATTATACGCCTGAAATCCGGCAGGCGCATGAAAACCATGCTTCCGCCGGAGACCCCTACCTTTGTGCAGGTGGCGCGGGAAATTTTTAAAGGTGGGGACACCGGTACCACGCTGGACGTATACGATCCGGACGATCCAAACCCTTTTGCCGAGGAGGCCAAGGCGTATGTTGGAGCGCTGTTTGGTTTGACGCACTGAAAATGACTGCTGGTGGTCTCAAAGACTCGCCACGGAATGGAGCATGTATGGCCACTATTCATATGGTTTGCCAGGAGGATTCTTCATCCGGTCTGCCGATCTATCTGCGGGATGCCTTGGCTGAGCTCGGTCACCGGATGATGATCATCGATGCCAAGAAGAGCCTGTTGTCAAAGATCCGCATTCTGCTCGCATCGTTTCACCCCAATCGAAAAAAGTGGTCGCATCGGCGCTCGATGCTGGGTACCTACTCGGTCGCAGGTTGGAAACGGAACACCAGTCTCAATGGTTTTCTGCTCGACCGTGTTCGTCGACCGCATGACAAAATTCTCCAAATCGGAGGGCTGTACGCGCCGCATCCAGATGCAGCAGGGATGGAATACTTCCTGTTTTTTACCTATACGATGAAACTGGCTTTTCGGGATGGCTATTCCAAATGGGTTCCGGAGAATGATCAACGGGATAAATTTGTAGAACTCGAACAGGGCCTGTATTCAGGTGCCGAACATATTTTTGTGGCTTCGGATTTCGTGCGTCGGCACCTGATAACAGATTACGGTATCTCGGCCAATCGTATCACGGTCGTCAGTATGGGAGTCGATGACTTCTTCATCAGAAATATGCGTCTCGAACTGCCTGATTTACCTGCCAAAAGATGTCTGTTTGTCGGGTACACCTTCGATCTCAAAGGTGGTCCGGATGTCCTCAAGGCATTTTATCTGGCACGTAAACGTATGCCCGATCTCGAACTGGTGATTGTGGGACCGAACCATACCGCGGCCATGGATCAGGAAGGTGTCCGTTACATCGGTGCGGTCACAGACCGGGAGGAGTTATTGAAACACTATCGTAGCGCCGACCTGTTCATACTTCCATCACGCTGCGATTCGTTCGGTTTTGTCTTTCTCGAGGCGATGACGCAGGGGCTGGTGTGTGTGGGGACTAGTCTCAACGCAATGCCGGAAATCATCGCTGATGGTGAAACCGGCTATATCGTGGAGCCGGGTGATCACGAGCGGATTGCTGAGTTGATAGTAGACTTTTACAATCAGCCGGAAGCCAGGATCTCGATGGGCCATCGTGCTAGGGAGAGGGTGCTGGAGCGGTTTACCTGGCCGCGGGTGGTTGAGGCTCTCCAGGCTGTTATGTGCCCTGCGGAACACACGGTGCGATCATGACTATACAAGATAATACCCTCAGGGATATTGCCTTCATTATCCCCACCCTCAACGAGGAGGCGCATATTGGCGGAGTGCTGGATGCCGTCAGGGAGCATGCCGGAAAATGTTTCCGTTATGAAATGATTGTGGTCGATAACGGTTCCAGTGATCGTACTGTTGAAATTGCTCTGAACAAGGGTGCGATCTGTTTTCAAGCGCCGAAATGTACGATCTCATCCCTGAGGAACCTGGGGGCGTCCCGGACCGCTGCGAATGTCCTAGTCTTTCTGGACGCCGACGTTTATCTGAGTTATGGCTGGGGTGAACGGATAGGTGAGGTCATCTCCAGGCTGCATTGTGACCCCGATGTTATCACCGGTTCCCTCTACGGAATCAGCGAGGAAAATAACTGGATCGAGAGGATCTGGTTCGCTCCCCGGACAACCCGCACACAAATCAATTACATCAATGGAGGGCATCTGATCATTCACCGGAGTCTGTTCTCACGGGTGAAGGGGTTCGCGCCTGAGCTGGAGACCGGTGAAGATTATGAATTTTGTATTCGTGCAAAAAAAATGGGAGCTCGGATTGAAAACGATCCCAGTCTGAGAGTGGTACATGCGGGGTATCCCAAAAGCATACGACGTTTTTTTGCAAGAGAGCGCTGGCATGGTAGAGGTGATTATCGCTCATTCAAGACGCTCTCATTATCGAAACCTGCGCTTATAAGCCTTGCAAACTTGTGCATGGCGGTGACGTGTACTATAGGCATTGTTATCTGGCCGACGCTCTGGTGGGTTTTTACCAGTACCTATCTTCTATTTCTGGCCTGCGTGTCACTAGCTGCCGCTATCTACCGGTATCGTGGTCAGTCCAGTCATGGACTGTTGGGAGCTGTTTTCCTTTACATGATTTATATTACCGCACGCACCGCATCCTTGATCGATATTATCATACAATACACTACGGTTAATCGTTCAGTGCGAGTATCAGATTGAAGCTATTTCTTACCTAAGAGAACTTGCGCTATGGCCTTTTATTCCATACGGGTATTCCCTTTAAAACAGCATGGTTTGATTGTAAATTAGTTCGACGCATTGGATAAAAAAATACAGAAATTATTCAAATAGTTTGGAGGTTAATTACAAAAAAAACATGGGATCTGAGTTCATGCAGTGCTTGTTTGGATGGGCGTTTTGCTCTGTTTGAAAGTACCCCCGGTTTTCTATCGACAAAAAATGTCAATGGATCAGGTTTATTTCCAACCTCTCTGTCTCTTGACTATGCGGTTGCGTGGTCTGATCCGAAGATTCTTGATGCTGCAGGTAATCCATATGCAAAGGCTATTTTTATATGCAATATTTTGGTGTTGTAGCTGACAATCGGTTTACACCGTATTTGAAGCCTTAACGATGCTGAGTGAGTTAAGCCCGGCAGCCTACTAGAACAGGTAATAATCATGGAAAAAAGTAAAAAAGTAATTTTTTCCCAACCCTTAACATTCCCCGGGAATTTTCCTTTGCCATCATATTTCCAATTGCTGGCGAAAGAAGGACAACTATCTTGGGATGTTGGAAAGATATTGCCATCACAATCTACTGGCCGTTTTGTTCGATTTTATTTGATATTCGAGATCCTACGTAACATAAAAATAAATATTTTAATAACTGGCAGATATGGCGAATACTTTGCCTTACTTCAGGGATTAATTCCTTTTTTCAATAAGAGCCATCTTTTGCTTGATGTTGAGTGGTATGGCAATAGAAAGAGTAAGTTTTTAGATTCATGTAAAAGACATATTCATAGATTAATGGCTAAGGGCGCAGATAAGATAGGAGTATTTTGTGAGGTTGAGAGGCACAATTATTCATTATGGTACGGTATTGACGAGAACAAGTTTGTATGGATCCCGTATTGTTCTGAATTGGATAGTGATGATTATGATGTACAGGAAAATAATTATATTTTTACAGGTGGATTGCAACAAAGAGACTATGAGACCTTCTATCATGCCGTTAAGGATATCTCCATTGAAGTCAAAGTTGTTGCACCGCCGGATAAAATAGATAAGCGATTTATTGCAAACAATATGACTTTGATCAGTCATCTAACTGCAAAAAAATATTATTCAATTATGGCACAATCAAAACTCGTGGTTCTATCTTTAGAACCGAATCTGCGTCGATGCCCCGGGGTAATAACTTACGTATCAGCTATGAAATTGGGAAAAGCTGTGGTTGTAAATGAAATTGAAGGCTCAAAGAGTTATATAATAAATGGGGAAACGGGCGTATTAGTGAAACCCAGGGACCCCGAGGCAATGAAAAACGCCATAGAGATCCTCTTAACTAATGATGAACAGAGAAGGCAAATTGCTCATAATGCTTGTTTACATGCGACAAAGCATTTTTCGACAGATCGACTAATTAATGATTTAAATCAGTGGGTAGATTCGATCATGAAAGAATCGACATTTTAGAGCAGATAATTGCGTTGCTATTGTTAGTGAGCTAATCATGTGGAAAGTAACTATCTTCAAAAGGAGGCCAATATGCACTGGCGCCTGGTTTGTACAGTATGTTGCGCATTGTATAAAGAATGCGAATTAATAATTTAACAATAATTGCTTTGCCAGGAGGACTTCATGAATATCTGGAACAGCGCAAATTTTTTAATGGCCTTAGGAACTCTCATGATGGCACTGGCCTGTCCGGCAGGTGCAACCCTACTTGACATCGGGACGGCTAGTTACAGTGGCAACAGCTACAACCTAATCTATGAAAATACCCCTTCAGGTTCCATCGTCTGGCTAGATTACTCACATATGATTCCTTCCTCTCAAGCTAATACTTGGTACGACCAGATGGCCTGGGCCAGCACTCTTAACAACATTGGAATAGTCACCTACAACGTTCTGCCTAGCTACAACATTGTTTGGAGTAGTGACTGGCGGTTGCCGACCGTCGTGGATCACAGGGGGGGGGATGGCAGAGGGTTAGATGGTATTTATTCTGTTGGATACAACTACATCAATTCCGAGTTTGGATACCTCTACTACATCGACCTTAATAATAAGGCGCCTTTTGATACCAATGGCAATGCTCAGCCGGGATCAGGACTTACCAACACAGGCCCCTTCGAGAATTTAAAGGAGTATTGGTACTGGTCTGGCACGGAGCGGGCCGATAATTCGGGCATGGCGTATGAATTCGGTTTCGGCGACGGCTTCCTGTATTCGGATCTCAAGGCTTACAACAATTTCGGTGGTATTGCAGTTCGTCCTGGACAGCTTGTTGCGACCGCGCCAGTTCCCGAACCGTCCACCCTGATCTTGCTTGGTCTTGGGCTGGCTGGTTTTGCGGGAATTATGCGAAATATGAAAAGAAGCTGAATGCACAAAAGAAGCGCTCAAGAGAAAGATCCATAAGACGACCTTACACTTGAGCGCTCTAGTTTTTTACTTCTCTGAAACTGATACTGGATACTGCTAGCTGGCGGTGACCCTCAAACCGGCAGGCGGGAGAAGAGTGATCGGAGTCGTGCCATTAATCGGACCGATCATTGGATTGCCCTTGCTATCCACCTTGGAAGGACGGTCGGTTGTGACAACGAAGTCGTCCACGTACTCAGTTTGCGATTGTCCAACATTATTGTTCCATACGGACATGACTGAGGCCATCGAAACGTAACCGTTGGAAGTGGTAATAGTTTTGTGGTTCAAGTCTTCAAAAACCAGATTGCCGTTCTGCCAGATTCTGAATATTCCGTTGGTGGGGGATAGTTTTAGATAAATCTCCAGGCTTTGCCAGGCGCCGATAATAAAGGGAACGTGTGTATCGGTCTGGATCTGTTCCATTTCATTGGAAGCGGAAATATTTGGGTTGTATACCGAAAAAATGGAGTGCCAACCGCCAACGTCTGTGGCTACCCGCATGATCTTTATACCGCTGTAAGCGCCGGTGTTTGAAAGAAATCTCCAGGGACTCGCAAAATAGTAGTAACCTCTGATCCAAACCTCTCCGCCATTAGTTACATGCGCGGGAAAGTTGATTTCGCCATGTTCAAGGTTCCAGCCAGAATCCCCTTTGGTCCAAGCCATTTTAGCTGACTTGGTGCCGCTGGCAGCCTTGTCGCTTGAGAAGGTTGTCTTGGTGCCGGAGTAGTCAAAGCCTGAGGTGCCATTTGCAATAGCCCCATTCGTTCCGTTCTCAAAATTTACAGTTTTTGTCCATGCAAATGCCTGACCAGCACCACTCAAACACACTATCGATACAAGTACCGTTACTAACTTTTTGGTTCCAACTATCATACATTCTCCTTTACAGTAGGTGTGTACCACTCCATATTTTCGTGGAATGGATGTAACTATTGACTTATGATCCTCAGGTTTTGCGGCGGAGATATCTTGATATCAGGGCCGGTCGTCACCAGCAGATTATCCACCCAGAAGGTCTGGTCCACCGGCGACCCAACGCCGATATAGGGACCAATCAGAAATTGATTAAATTTCATGTTCGGGTTCTGTGCGGTACGAAAGACAATATTGTTGTAGTTAAAAACCTGTTTTCCATCATACCATTGCTGCAGAATACCATCCTTGGCGCCTTTGCCATTGGTGATGCTGTTCAGCTTGATGTAGGTTTCAACCAGGTGCCAGTCGTTTTTGTAATAGGCTCCGACTGCGTTCGCGAAGAGCACGGAGCTCGACTTCCATTGCTTGCCATTAGCATACCCGCTACCACTGGCATAACAATCCCCATTGCCATATCCGTCGCTGTCGCCATTGCATCCGGCGACCGCACGGTTTTCGGTGCTAGAGGTCAGGTCCTTGTTCACATTCGCAAGGTTGATGTTCAAGCTGTCCTGGACGGCTACAACCGAATTACCGCCGTTTTCCTCGATGTAGGCGGTCATATGTGTCGGTATCAGCCCTGACCAGTCACCCTCCAGGTTAGTCAGGAGGTAAAACTGGTGCGGATGGTACGCCACTCCCGATCCCACCCAGCTCGCACTGTGCTTAATGTAATAGCTGATATATACCGAATCGGTTTCAGTAAATTTTTTCCTCATCGAAGAACTGGCATTGTCTGGGGTGACGGCACCCTTTGGAAAATGGAATTCCAGCGATTTTGTGCTGTTAGCCACCCGTTCGACACTGGAAAGTTTAGGGCTGGTGGTGCCATACCACCCTCTGGTGCTGAAATTCCCATCCTCAAAATTTTCCTGAAAGAGAGTGCCTGCACTTCCCTGACTTGCCAAGCCAAGAACGAGTGCTGAAAAAATTGCAGTAATCAATCTCTTTTTAATGTTCATATGTCTCCTTTCATCACCTGCCGCCTGCGCTTCGCGCCGGCTTCTCATGCTGTACTCTTTAACACAGTCTGATCAACTGCTTCCCGCCACGAGTCACCTTTTCATCTCTAGGAAAATGGAAG
>Ga0209125_1003214_pt1 | contig 11514 bp, 8 predicted proteins | sample BarGraIncub1131A_FD_184503 | JGI IMG/M metagenome (GOLD analysis project Ga0209125, IMG submission 184503) | Arctic peat soil microbial communities from Barrow, Alaska - Barrow Graham LP Incubations 11-31A (SPAdes) (version 2) | ecosystem: Environmental > Terrestrial > Soil > Wetlands > Peat... | reverse complement strand
CAAAGATATGAACTTTAAGGGAGGAATTTGAAGCCGCCATTACCAGATTATCCAGGTAAACAAAGATTCTATACATAAGGTTACGGAGCCTTAAATTGCAGAAAAAAACAAGAATTCGATTTGCTTCTATCAAAATTTTGTTACCTTTGCAACCTCAAACGCTACATCTCTCCGTAGCTCAGTTGGTAGAGCAGATGACTCTTAATCATCGGGTCACAGGTTCGAGCCCTGTCGGGGAGACCTTCAAAAAGCTAACTATTGTTAATCAGTAGTTAGCTTTTTCGTTTTATGTAATTTGCACAACATTTGCACAACACAATCAATGCATTGAAGACTTGGCGGTTTTTTACAGCGTTAGGGATTAAGGTCGTGTGTAGAAATTCAATGTTGAATTAAATTAAATAATCAAAATCATGAAATCTAAACACCTACTGATCATTTAATCCCCTTCCATTGAGAATTTGCTGCATACATTTTTCAACCCTTGACTTCCGGGTTTTGGATTGTTTGGGTTCAGAAAAATAAAGATTGTATGCTCTTTGCCGTCCCGGCGTCAATGCATCAAAAGCAGACTTCAAGGCAGGGATTTCATCTAATTTATTTTGAAATTCTTCAGGAAATATGAGTTCTGTATTCTTTTTAAAATTCACTTTCAAACCGACTTTTCCCACTTCAATGGCTTCATAAATATAAGCTTTCAAGATGGGTTCCATCTCAACTATTTCCCCAACATTGGTAAACCGAATCTGACGCCCCGCCTGTACATTCTCCGTTTGTTTGATTAGAATACCATGGGCATCATGTAACAAGGCACCTTTGACAAACAGAATCGCACAGTATTCTTTAAATCCATGTATTAAAACTATATTACTATTCTGAAACGTGTAACAAGGAACACCCCACTTTAATTCTTCGGTCAGCTGACAGTCAAGAATGATCATTCTCAATCTCTCAAATTCTTCCTGCCACTTTTTGGCCTTACTTATATATTCATCAACCTTAGGATTCATTTTACTTTTTGTCATAGTATATTATTTTAATTTGTTTACTATGTCTTGTCATCTTTTATGCCATGAATCATACCTATTTGCAATATTTTGTCACATTGTACAAAGTTACGAACGGTTTTAAAATTATATTCTAAACACCTTAAATATTTTATAAAACTTAGTTTTAATTTAATTAGAGGTAGTTTTCCAATTTATATAAAGCTGGGTTACAGCGCTAATTAAGCCGGGAAAAACATTGTGTTTGTTTATAAAGGTTCAAGTGCTTCAATCATCTTACTATTATTCATTAATTAATACCCAAGAGTGTTAAACTCATTTTCAATTAATGCATTATTCTTAGTATCTTTTAAAAGTTTTCCCGAAGTAATTTAAATTGATAACGCATCATACCCGTTCCAATTCTTCCATCAAGGCTCTTCGCTGGGGATATAATTTCCTGAGCTTTTGTATGACAAAATCCGCTTTTCCCCTTTCCCCCATTTTTATTAATTTACGCAAATAACGACAAGCATTCTGGTAATATATCCTGCTCACATTGTTTTCCAGATAGTCAAGGATAGCTATTTGATAAAACCCGGATATTTCATTGGAATAGTCTTTCATCAAATATTTTTCATAGGCATCCAAATTATCGATGGTCACATTTTGTTTGACCATTTCAAAAAGTTTATTCCAACGTTCTTCCCAGATATATATTTGAGCAATGGTCGAATAATATAAACCTCTTTTTCTATCCGCAATGTCCTTGATGATTTGTCCGATAAAATCTTCCCAGCTTCCAGGTGAAACAAAAGATTTCATTAAAGTGTAATATCTTTTTTGTTCACGGTTTGAATTCAGAAATAAATAACGCGCATATTTTATGCTATTTACAGTATCATGTTTGCTGATATATGCCTGAAGAAGGTATTCATACCAATCATCAGCAAGGCCGGGCTTAGCCTTACCATCGTTTTTAATACCATCTTCGGCCAGCATAATTACAGTAGCATAATCCTTTTTAGCGAGTGCCCTCTCTATGGCTAATTTTCTGAATTCAGGATTAGAAATGTTTTGTTCCAGAAATTGGGATGCCTTCTCCTCGCCTTCCATTTTACGAATAAGGGCTAATCTTATGATTTGTGATTGTCTTAAATCCCAATCCCAGCCAGAATCGGAACATTCAACGCTGTCTAAAAGGGAGTGAATCTCTTCAGCTTCATCATCGTTCTTAACAATCTGCGTTGCCAAATCCAGCATTGAAAAATGCCAGTCCCACCCTTTGAAAAGTTCTTTCCTGTAAGCGTTGATACAATAAGTAAAAAACGTTTTCCGCAAGTCATCTGTTAAGGATTGATGAGCAAGGGTAAATAATATATCCATTGAAGGATCAATGGCTCCTCCAATATCTCCATTACTATCTTCAGCAAATTGTAAAGCCTTTGTCATCTCTTCCAATACAGCACATGCCATGTAAAATGCTGTCGGATAATTGGATAGTTCAATTAGTTTTTCGGCCCGTTGCAATATCTCAGAAACAGCAATGCCTACCTGCCTTGCTCCGGAATATCCTATAAAACCATCGCGCCCCTTCGCGGATTGTAATATCGCACGAATTTGTTTTGTATAAAGTGTCTTGGATTCAGGGTTAACCAAATAAGCAAAATTGGCTAAGAATAACTGCCGAAACGAGCTTTCCTTCATGCATCGTTCCTTGATATAATCTTTCAGGTTTTCATGCGATAATTTTTCAAGAAGTTCATCCACCTGTTCGGTGACAGTTTTCTTTTTGGGAATTTTCTTCCCTTGAACAGTTTTTTTTTGAGGCTTTTTGTAAATTTCAATTTCTCTCTGCTGCAAATGAAAAATAACAGCAACTATATGTTTACAAACAGGCCCCATATCATACGGACAAGAGCAAACATATTCTGTAATTACATCATTCTTTATTAAAATCCGAACAGTATATTGGTCAGTACCCTCAACGATCGCTTCATATTCGCCAGGTCCAATCTCCTCGGGTTCGTTTACTAAACCTTTTTTAAAGTATTGAAATCCACGCTTTAATATGGTTTCGTCAATGTGTTGTTCAAATTCGTTCAGGGGTATTTTCATCTTTGAATAATTTGAATTTAAAAGGGTAGATTAGAAAACTGCTAATAGTTAAAGACTTCAGTAACATCCATAACTGATTGCCTATAATTCATTTATTAAACGGGGCAACTGATTAATCATATATAAAGGTAATGATATCAGTTGAATATTGATTTCAGTATTCGTGGCAACTGTCCGGACTTTTGTTTTAAACTCACCAATTGACGGAGTATCGGTATTAAATCGTATTCCTGTTTTCAGTTTCTTCTCAAACAGATAAACATGCATTGATTTTAATGTACCTGTTTTACCTGATTTCACCTCTACCGGATACACTATATTGTTGTGCTGAAATAAAAAGTCAACTTCAGCATTAGCATTTTTCTCTTCCCTGGCCCAATAATACAATCGCGGTTCATCAAACTGATTTTCTATATTAATTAATTCCTGTTCTGCAAATTGTTCTGCCAAAGCGCCCTCATTTATAGTCAGCAAATTTAATGGATCGATTAACTGGATTTTGCATAAATGATTTGCCAAACCAATGTCTAAAAAGAATGCTTTAAAAACATTGGAGTTAAGATGCGTCGAAAGAGGAACACCTGCAGATGCTGTGTGACGTACAAGGTTTATAACCCTGCTCAATTCGAGTTTATAGAATGCTTCTTTAAGATTTATCGAGCGTGTTTCTTTGTCTATATTCACATATTTTATTTTCTTTCCGGTGTTTAGTGCAACGTAATTTAACACACTAGAAAGGTATCCTTGTTGGCTCTTAGTACCATATTTTGCAAAATCGTATTGCAACGATGTTAATATGCTACTGTGTACACGTTCTACATCAATTAGTTTTTGATTTTCGATATATACCCTGACTGCTTCAGGCATACCACCAATGAAAATAAAATAGCGCATTAAGTCGAGCAATCTATTATGAATTGCTTCACTAAAGGATTGGTCAAAAGTGAAATGATCTATATAATCGGCCAATTTTGTTTCTGACATTGCCCATAAAAACTCCTTGAAACTCATTGGATACATATAACAAAATTCGACTCTGCCAACTGGCATTGAAAGTTTCATTTCGCTAAGTATATGGTCGAGAAGCGAACCTGCTGTGATGATATGCAACTGTGGCATTTGTTCATAAAAATACCTTAGTGACACAATAGCTTCCGGACAGGCTTGAATTTCGTCTATAAAAAGCAGTGTTTGACCAGGAATTATATTTGTTTTCTTTAATATCGACAGCTCTTCAATTATACTTTTTGGATTGTTGGTTTTGAATATGCTCCTGAGTTCAATAGATTCTTCCAGATTAATACTTACAGTATTAATAAAATGCTCATTGGCGAATTCATTAATCGCATAAGTTTTCCCCACCTGACGTGCTCCACGTACTATTAAAGGTTTGCGAGTCTTACGGCTTTTCCAGTCAATAAACAATTGGATAATATCTCTTTTCATGCTAAAATACAATTGTGTTTTTACATTTTATGCAAATATAAGGATATTAATATCAATATTGTTAAGCTAAGCAAGAATCGTCCAGTTAAAGTATAAATTATAATGTTCAGATTAAATAAGAAGTATATCCATTTCAATATTTTAGTGTTAACAAGATATGCTTAACCATGGTGATTGTAAAATCTGCAATTATGGCATTAAAATCGTTTGATTGGCATATACCCAAACCCAGTAACTGTCTGGTTTTCTTTAAAATTATACAGCTTTATACAAATTTTTCGAGGCACTGAAAAATAAAATCAGGTTTTACTCACCGAGGGGTAAAATAGTTTTTAAATCCTAAAATCTTATTTATATCTTTGCCTTGCAGCATGTTTTTTGTATTTTGAATCCACTTCCATCATATTCAATATTAGGTTCTTAATCAAATTTACATACTACTTTTTCATCTTATCTGTTTGGTTTTTTCCCGTTTCTTTATCTGCGATACATTAGTTAAGTAGCAATAAAACGCAAAATATGAAAAATAACAGAAAATTTAAATTTGCATTGAGCATATTCTTAATTCTGGCTTTTACAATAAATGATACTGTTTATGCACAGGAGCAAGTCAAACCTGAAACAATAAGCATTACCACTTCAGCTAATGTCCCTACTGAAATCTCATTTCTTTCCCAAAAAGATTATAAAGATCCCTTCAACGAGGTAATTTTGGATGTAGTATTTACAGACCCTCAGGGATATTCCCGAAAAGTTCCTGCATTTTGGGATGGTGGACGTAAATGGAAAGTACGTTACGCCTCTTCAATGACCGGTATTCATCATTGGTGGTCAGAATGCAGTAACAAAAAAGACAGCGGATTAGATGAAGTAAAAGGAACTGTGAATATTTCACCTTATACAGGAGATAATTTGCTATTCAAACATGGACCTATATGTATTGCTCCTGATAGCAGGCATTTTGAATATGCCGATGGAACACCATTTTTTTGGTTAGGTGATACATGGTGGTTAGGTTTATCCAAACGCCTCCATTTCCCGGATGAATTTAAGCAACTTACTTCGGATAGAAAGGATAAGGGGTTCAATATTATTCAACTCGTTGCGGGTTTATTTCCCGATATGAATCAATTTGACCAACGTGGTGCAAACGAAGCAGGATTCCCATGGGATAAGGACTATACAAGCATTCGTCCCGAATATTTTGATTCAGTCGATTTACGATTAAAGTATCTTATGGACCAGGGATTTACTTCTTGTATAGTGGGTGCATGGGGTTACTATATGAGTTGGATGGGGGAGGCAAAACTTAAGGCACATTGGCGGTACCTAATTGCCCGTTATGGTTCATGGCCCGTAGTGTGGTGCGCAGGGGGCGAAGTGAATCTTCCATGGTATAGGGCTTCGAACTTTCCCTCTGATGACCAGGCCCAGGCACTTCGTTGGTGCGAAATTATGCGTTATATCAGATCTGCAGATCCATGGCATCGGCCACTTACCACGCATCCCACTGCCATTAATGCGTTTACAGCAAGACATGTAGTGGATGACGAATCCTTGCTTGATTTTGATTTTCTCCAAACACCTCACATGGGTTCGTTGAGTGATGTCGAACTACCAACGGTAAACACGGTGATTCAAAGTCGCTCGGTGTCAACAAAGCCAGTCATTAACGGGGAATGTTCTTTTGAGATGCTGATGGATAAGACGTTACCGGAAAAACCAAGACATATGTTTTGGTTATGTATGATCAATGGGGCAGCAGGCCATACATATGGGGCAAATGGTATTTGGCAGTTGAATCGTAAAGGAGATCCTCATGGCCCTTCTCCAACCGCCACTGCACCTAAGGAAGGTTATGGACTTATTACATGGGACGAAGCTATGCACCTTAAAGGCGGACGACAGGTTGCAGCTGGAAAAACCTGGCTGGCAAAATTGCCATGGTGGACATTTCAACCACATTTCAGCTGGATTTCATGGGCTGGAGAGAAGTCTGTAATTGCACCATGCGCAATAGGTACATATAACGGATATCGCGTATTCTACATGGTAGAAGCAAAGCCAGTTGTCCTTCACCAACTAGAACCCGAACGTGTCTACAGCATGAAATATTTTGATCCTGTTGAAACTAAAGAAATTGATGCAGGAACTTTTACCGCTGACAAGAAAGGTGAGACAACACTTTCTGCACCTTCACACAATCATGATTGGATAGTGCTGATAAATCCAGTTCAATAGATTAGTATCCAGGAGAACCGCAATAATTATTGCAGTGTTTTAAGTGGGAGACTTATCCAGGCGAGACCAATGTACCTGAACACAATGTCCAGGTAATAGTATCACCCTTTTGCATTTAATGTTATCATGATCTCCCGAAAACTGGCAAGTCCAGCCTCCAGGTTTTCAATGATATCTGCTGCCAGGTCCTCCGGATCGGGTAGGTTGTCAAGGTCTGCCAATGATTTGTCCTTAAGCCATGTAATATCTAAACTGGTTTTGTCCCTGGCAATAATTTCATCATAATTAAACTTTCTCCATCGGCCTTCCGGATTAGTTTCAGCATTAAATATTTCTTTGCGCTTGTGTCTGTTTGAAGCATTGTAGCAAGTGATGAAATCCTTTAAATCATCAACTTTTAATGGATTTTTCTTTAAAGTATGGTGAATATTAGTCCGGTAATCATAAACCCAAATCTCTTTCGTCCATGGAGACTTGCTGGCCGGTTTATTATCGAAAAAAATAACATTTGCCTTTACACCATTTGCATAAAATATTCCGGTAGGCAAACGAAGTATAGTATGCAGATCAGTTGTTTCAAGCAATTTTTTACGAACCGTTTCCCCGGCACCACCTTCAAACAAAACATTGTCAGGCACCACAACAGCAGCCAATCCTGTAGTTTTAAGCATTGAGCGGATGTGCTGAACAAAGTTCAACTGCTTATTACTGGTCGTTGCCCAAAAGTCCTGCCGGTTGTAAGTCAAATCATCCCTTTCCTGTTCACCTGCATCATTTGTGAAAGTCTGACTACTCTTTTTTCCGAAAGGAGGATTGGCCAGAACATAATCATAAGTAGTAGGAGAAGCAGCAATCAATGCGTCAGCAGGAGAGATAAAATTATCGCTGTCGATGTCTCCAATGTTATGGAGAAACATGTTCATCAGTGCCAGACGCCTTGTCCCTGCCACGATCTCATTACCATAAAACGTCTGTAGCTTGATAAACTTGTTTTGCTCCTTGTCCAGTTTGTTGTTCGACACCAGAAAATCATAAGCAGCCAGAAAAAACCCACCGGTACCGCATGCAGGATCGGCAATAGTTTTCATCGGTTGAGGCTGAATACATTCCACCATCGCCCTGATCAATGGACGGGGAGTGAAATACTGACCCGCACCACTCTTTACATCCTGTGCATTTTGCTCCAACAGCTTTTCATAAATATCACCCTTCACATCGGCACCCATCACCAGCCATTGCTCACTGTCAATCATATCAATGATCTTGGCCAGCATAGCCGGGTCCTGAATCTTGTTCTGGCTCTTTGTGAAAATCTGTCCAAGAATCCCTTTTTGCTTGCTTAACTCCTTCAGCAGACTAACATAATGTGTTTCCAGTGCAGCACCTTTTAAAGCGGTCAGGCTTTCCCAATTGAATTCCGTAGGAATATTCAGCTTCCGGTTATGCGGAGGCTTGCTGTATTCATCAGCCATTTTCAGAAACAACAGGTAAGTGAGTTGCTCTAAATAATCTCCATAACCCACGCCCACATCCCGTAACGGATTACAAAAACTCCAAACCTTGCTAACTATCGAAGAAGTATTATTGCTCATATTTTTCTTTAAATTTTATCTTGCAGTTTATAGTGCAGCTTCCTTTTTATCGTGCAATTTATCATACAGTTTCTGTTTTAAAGTGCAGCTTATCGTGCAATTTCTGTTTTATCGTGCAATTTATCCTGCATTTTCAAACTTAATTCATAAAAACCAAACTTTTTGCTCCCTTTGTAAATAACCAAACCATTGGTTATTAGTATTTTCAAATAATACTTTATTGTTCGTACTGACAAATCAAATTGTGTAGCCAAATCAGAAACTTTTGTACCATTATTAGAATCAATAAAAAGAATAATTTCTATTAATCGTAATTTAACAGAATCTTTGTAATTTTTGTTTACAGCATCATTTATAGTATTGTTATTGGTATCATTATTGGTATCATTATTGGTGTCATTATTGGTGTCATTATTGGTGTCATTGGTGTTATTATTAGTGTCGTTACTAGTGTCATTACTAGTATCATTACCAGTATCATTACTAGTATCATTACTAGTATCATTTTTATTTACTGCATTATTTACTCCCTCAAACCCTTTAGCATTAATCAGAATTATCGTTTTAAAAGTAACCCCTTCAATAAACTGCACGTTTCCTTTATCCGCATATTCTTTTGATGAATTAAAATTTACTTTATCATTTTAAAAGCCTTCAAATACTTCTCAATATATTCCAATTTTGACTTCGATTTGTATTGCATTACAAATCTTGGATGCTCCAGTGCAACGATACTTTTAAAGAAACCATATTTATCGTTAAGGAAACGCAGATATTTCTCATTCTTTCCGGTTCCAAAACAAAAGCAAACATCTCTGTTAATTCCAAACGCGATCTGTTTTTCGATGCTTTCAACCATTAACGGAAAAACCGTTTCAGTCAACTCTTTGCTGTCGTAATAATTATAATTCTTCTCTTTCCCATTTGCATCACTGATCGTAAACCCAAGCGGACAAATCGAATTGATATAGAAATCGTTATAGAATTTATCGACGCCTCCGTACGCCTCAATCACCTCATAAACAAATACCGATGAAGGCTCATGCGTCTCCTTGCCCGAATATTTCAATCCACATTCATTCGTAAGTCTTTTGGTATCAGTAAACGGGATACCCGTAACCCCTCCGCCAAACCTGCCCGGATTGATTCCCAGTATCAGATGTCGCTGATTATTGTCGTTATAATATTTTTGATAGAACGATGATGAAACAGCCAAAATATAATCATTTCCCCTGAAAGGATTCATAATGTTGATTTCCTTTGGAAGTTTACCCTTGAAATCAAGCGAGCGGTTAAAAGCAATGATCTTATCAGCAAAAGTCATCATACCAGTTTTCCCTCAAACGCCTTTTTCAAAATGCTTTGCCTTAATGTTTCCGCTTGTTGCAGACTTTGAATGATGGTTTCTTCTATCTTGTCGCAAACTGTTAGTTTGCTTTCTAATTCGTCAACAATACATTGCTGTTCATTTAAAGGACAGACAATCACATCCAAATTTTTTATAGGTCCCAAAAAAATATTTGCTTGTGCAGTTGCCTTTTTACTTTCATCAATTTGTTTTTGAAGCAAAGGAGATTGAAATAAATACTCGTAAAATTTTGAAGAATATTTTTCCCAATCAAATTTTACAAGAGCAACACTTCTTACCAAGGTAAATTTCAAATTTAAAGGAACCCGACAAACACGTCCAATAGATCCAGAACAAGAAATAAGAATATCGCCATGCTCTGGATTACACCTTTTTATAATTCTTGCGTATTCATCTATAGGAATATGGTCAACATCTTTTAAAGCCAATGTTCCATTTCGAATATTTCTAGCTGAAAGTAATAAAATTCCTTCAGAAGTTCTTCTTGGCGTAATATGCTCTCCGTCTGTAATTTTATTTGCAACTTCACTTAGCTTCATCCATTTCCATCCTTGCGGCAATTCACCATCTTTTATGCTATTCCCTGCACGTTGAGTGAAACCAAAACGTCCTTCAAAAGCCCACTTCAACAAACTTTGTCTATAAACTTTTAATTGCAGTCGTGCGATTTGTAGTTGTTGTTTTCCGTTTTCTAAATCGCTTAGTAGTTCTTCAATTTTAGCTACAATGACTTTTTGTTCTATTTTAGGAGGAATAGGGATTTCTAAATCAACTGCATTATTTATTGTTACTTGTGGTTGTGCTGTACCAGTAACTAATTTTGTCTTGTTTGAAATACTTAATGCATAAAATAAATAGTTTTTATCAAGTTCTTCTTTCTTCCTTATATCTAAAATCAAAGAATTATTTGTAATATAACATTTTGCAGGCGAAAAATTAATTTTCCCACTATACGCACCACGACAAGATATTAGAACTTGTGGTTCTTCATACATGTACTTATCATTAAAACCAATTATTCCATTAGCTCCAAATACAGGAAATCCAGTAGGTTTAAGTTGTTTTACAGGAAGTCCTTTCCCATAAACAATTCCACACAATTCCCCTAGCTTCTTTACTTTCCAGTGCTTTGGTAATTTATTTTCTTCACTCATTGTATTATTCAGTCAAATAACTATAAAAAAGATATGGGTTTTCAGTTTTTTTTTAAATTTTATACAAAATAGGATATCCAGTCAAATAAATAAATTAGAAGCATTCATTTTATCCAACCTTTTTGGAACAATAATGTCAACCATTCGGGATTTAAGCCGCCAACACCTCATTCAATTCCTCAATAATTTCTTCAGTCTTCTCTCCAAAAAGCTGCCACATCTTCCCCAATCCGCCTTGTGCATTAAAGGGATTCAGATCAAAATCATCTTTTTCAATATGAAAGCTGTTAGTCACATAATCCTTTATCATCCTGAGCCATTGCATCTGCTCCTCATTAAACTTTGTAGCGCCAGCCTGTTTCTTAAACACCCAATCCTGGAAGTTCTTATCTACAGTTTTATCATAAGATGTGAGCATTGAATCCAATCCACACACCTTGCGCAATAGCGAAACAATAGCAGTCAGTTCATTGCGGGGAGAGCCATTGCATTGCGATAAAGCCTCATATGCCCGCCAAACATTTATAGGTCCCAAAGCAGGTTTATCACTCATAAGTTTCTCCAGCACATCTTTGATCATAGTGTATGTCAGCTCACGACGACGATAA
>Ga0209125_1003213_pt1 | contig 11514 bp, 6 predicted proteins | sample BarGraIncub1131A_FD_184503 | JGI IMG/M metagenome (GOLD analysis project Ga0209125, IMG submission 184503) | Arctic peat soil microbial communities from Barrow, Alaska - Barrow Graham LP Incubations 11-31A (SPAdes) (version 2) | ecosystem: Environmental > Terrestrial > Soil > Wetlands > Peat... | reverse complement strand
CCTGGGTTCCTTGCCGGGTACGCAGAATCATCAAGGTCGTGAGGGTGGCAGGGCCTGCAATCGAAGGCACAGCGATCGGGACCACCACAGGACCTGAATCCTTGTCATCGAGAAAGATTTCCGCTGAACTGCGAAAGATCATTTTTACGGAAATGAGAAACAGAATGACGCCACCAGCTACTTTGAGTGCATCCTGGGAAATGTTCAGATAGCGCAAAAGCTCACCACCTGCAAAGAAAAAGAACAGCAGTACAAGTAATGCTATTCCTGTTTCCCGCAGCAAAGTTCTGCGAAAACTTCGATCGTCGGAGTCTTTAAGCAACATGATCACTAATGGAATGTTGCCGAAGGGGTCTACCACAAGGAACAGCAGAACCAGAATTTCAAGAAAGGTCATGTACGAAAGATAAGAAGAAAGCGTTTAGTGCTTCTTCTTATTTTTGTCTTTCTTCGCGTGGAATTTTTCGCCCTGACCCTTGTTGATTCCTGCCTGAGCGTTGCCTTTTCCCATCATGCTGGACATGCGTTTCATCATATCTCGCATTTGCTCGTACTGGGATAATACTTGGTTGACCTTCTGCACGCTCGTTCCTGAACCGGCTCCAATGCGCTTGCGTCGGCTTCCATCAATGCTCTTGGGATTTTTGCGTTCGCGGGGTGTCATGGAGCTCAGCACAGCTTCTACATGAACCATGTCCTTCTCATTGATATCTCCGAGAGGGAGTTTGTTGAGACCCGGAATCAGACCAATTAGATCCTTGATCGCGCCCATTTTTTTAATCGTGCGCAGTTGACTTAAGAAATCCTCAAGGTCGAACTGGTTGTTCATGATGCGCTTGGTAAGACTCTTGGCATCCTTTTCGTCGATAACCGACTGGGCCTTTTCGACCAGGGATACTACGTCGCCCATGCCCAAAATACGGCCGGCCATGCGATCTGGATGGAAAACATCGATTTCGTGGAGCTTCTCACCGGTTCCCACGAATACCACGGGTTTTCCGGTAATTTTGAGAATGCTCAGCGCCGCACCACCACGGGTATCTCCGTCCATCTTGGAAAGACATACACCGGTAAAGTGTAAACGCTTGTGGAATGTTTCCGCGACATTCACTGCTTCCTGGCCAATCATCGCATCGGCAACAAAAAGAATCTCGTCGGGTTTCACTGCATCACAGGCGAGTTCCAGCTCACGCATGAGCTCATCATCCACCTGTAAACGACCAGCGGTGTCGTAAATAACGACGTCGAAACCATTCGCCTTGGCGTATTCATAACCATTGCGGATAATGTCAACAGGGTTACCTAGGCCTTCTTCGTAAACCGGCACTTGAATCGACTTGCCAAGGACTTGCAGCTGTTTGATTGCTGCAGGGCGGTAAACATCAGCAGCCACCAGAAGAGGATTCTTTTTTCGCTTCGTTCGCAGAAAGAGCGCGAGCTTACCCGCAAAGGTCGTCTTGCCCGATCCTTGCAAACCGCACATCATGATCCCCACAGGGGAGCGTCCATCCAGACGAGGTTCACGAGAGGAGCCTCCCATAATGGATACGAGTTCGTCATGAATGATTTTTACGATTTGTTGACCCGGAGTAACTGAGAGCAGCACATCGCTGCCCATGGCTTTCTCTTTTACGGACTTCACGAAGTCACGGGTCACAGCAAAGTTTACGTCGGCTTCCAAGAAAGAGCGTCGGACTTCGCGTAAGGCATCGGCAATATTTTCTTCGGTAAGCTTGCCCTGGCCACGTAGATTTTTAAGAGTCGATTCGAGACTGTCTGATAATTGTGAGAACATAATGCAGCAAAGATACTAAAGGAGTAATCTGCCAACGTCTGTTCATCAATCTGGTACGCGGAGTCTCTTCTTTCTTTTCCTCCGCAGCTTTGTTTTGCCCTACTATATTTAAATGCAATGGCTAAAATTCTTGTAACCGACGACGAGCAGATTATGCGTGATCTGGTCGTGGATACCTTGGAACTCCAAGGACACCAATGTACCTACTATGGCGATCCTAGAACCGCCCTTGATCACATTGAAAACGATGATCCGGACCTTGTCGTTTCAGATTTCAAAATGCCTGGCATGAATGGTCTTGAGTTTCTCAAGCAAATTCAGAAAAAACGTCCTGGACAGGCATTCTTAATGATGACAGCATTTGGCACCATTGAAATGGCCGTTGAGGCCATCAAAAATGGCGCGTACAATTTCATCGAAAAACCGTTCCAACCTGAGATTTTGGAGCATCAGGTTCGTGTTGTGCTCGAATCGTTGGAAATGCGCAAAGAGAATCGCAACCTGCGTCAGCAATTGGGTGGTCGCAATTTTGTGGGGCAGGGATCCGTTTACAAAAAGTTGCAGCATTTTGTGGGTGAGGTTGCACCTACCAATGCTACAGTCCTTATTAACGGTGAAAGTGGAGTTGGTAAAGAAGTTTTGGCGCGTGCCATCCACTACCAGAGCAATCGAGCAGGCGGACCATTCGTAAAGGTCAATTGTGCTGCTATGCCCGAGGCTTTGATCGAAAGCGAGTTGTTCGGGCATGAAAAAGGGGCTTTCACCGGCGCCATAAAAACCCGTAAGGGCAAGTTTGAACAAGCGCATACAGGTACCCTGCTTTTGGATGAAGTAGGAGAAATGCCGCTTGCAGCCCAGGCAAAATTGCTTCGTGTTTTGCAAGAACGCGAAATAGTGCGCGTAGGCGCCGACGATGAAATTAAAGTCGATGTGCGGGTGATTTGCACCACTAACCGCGATTTGCGCAAAGAGGTGGAGGCTGGGCGTTTCCGCGAGGACCTGTTTTATCGGCTCAATGTGGTTCCTGTGGTTATTTCTGCGTTACGGGAGCGCCGTGAGGATATTGCAGGTCTAGTTAGCCATTTCATCGAAAAGATAAACAGTGAGAATGGGTATGCGGTCCAGGGACTCGATCCTGATGCTTTGGCTATGCTCGAACGTTATCCTTGGCCAGGAAATATCCGTCAACTCGAGAATGCCATGGAACGAGCAATGGTTTTTTGTAAAACGGGGTTGCTTAGGTCTGAGCATTTTGACTTGCTAGGGGTTCCCAATACGAAACCGTCGGTTACGGCTGGCACCGAAATATCCTTTCGGGCTGGGATGACTGTCGCTCAGGCCGAACAAATGCTCATTTTGAAAACCTTGGAAGAATGCAAGGGAAACAGAACCAAGGCCGCAGAAATGCTCGATATAAGCATTCGGACTCTCCGCAATAAGCTCAACGAATATGGGTATTCCGATGGCAAAGACACCGCAGAGTAGTCCACGTGAAGTCGTTCCCCCCTCCCGCCAATGGCGAAAATTACGCTGGATCCTTGTTTTAATCCAACTTGGACTAGGATTGGTGATTGTTTACCTCTTCCGCTATGGTGCTAGCCGCCTGTAATAGGGTATATTCTGAATGCCCACCGAACCATACTTTTGGTCGAAGGGCTCCCCTTGACATTCTATTCATATTTGTTATTATGCGCTCAAGTCGTTCAACCATCCTTTTATGAGGAGGCCGCTAATGAATCGTAAATTGCACTTTGGCCGTCGCCCCAAGTCCGAAGAGTTCGATGATATGCCTGCTGAACCCAATGCGGATCAGCCTGAAGAGGCGTTCGACGAGCTCGATGACTCTGAGGACGAAGATGAAGAAGTAGATTTTGATCGTCCATCCTTTAAGCGCGACCAGATATGGACGGATTACGCTGAGGATCTTGACTACGATCAATAACATAAATCAGGGACCTTCCAAGAAGGGCGGCAATGTAAAAGTTGCCCTGTTCTTGGCATTTTTCCTGCTGAGTGGGTGCGCCAGTAACGCACCTGTTGCTCGGGTTGCGCCTACTGCTGCCAGTGATTCCGTCGCTAGCGTAGTCGTGCCGCCGTCAAGTGACTTGAGGCCTCAGAACGGGGAATCAAGATCAAGCCTAACCAATAACAATCTGCGCCCCTACCAGCGACAGTTTCGTGCGGGTCTGGCAGCCATAGCCAATAAAGAATGGCTTGAGGCATCAGGTAATCTCGATCTAGCCATGAACGAATTGATTGCCGAGAGCGATGATTCCACAAGTATGTTGGATTCTGTTGGTTATGCTCGGGAAATTCAGGCGATCATGCAGGCTATGGAAGGTGTTTACCCACATCTTTCCGGGCTTGGCGTGATGGATTCTGCAGTCTCGTTTTTAGAGGAAGCAACCCCGCTCGAAGAACTTGAAGATGAACAACCTCTTAACCTTGCTGAATTCAGTGAACTAGCAAAAGTACTGGACACCATGGATTTGAAGCAGTTCAGCCTTCCGGTCGTTTTTAATGAGCGTGTCCTCCGAGAAATTCATTTTCTCAGTAAGGCTGTCCCTAAATTCTCAAATACAGCAATATCGCGGATGCCGCGATATGAAAATATGATCCGGGAAAAGCTGCGTGCCCGAAATATGCCCGAAGATCTATTGTACCTCTGCTTTGTTGAATCCGGATTTAAGGTTAAAGCCTATTCACCAGCGAAGGCGAGTGGCCTTTGGCAGTTTATCCCAGGAACAGGTATCCGCTACGGTTTACAGGTCAATACTTGGATGGATCAGCGACGCGATCCAGAACTCGCCACCAATGCTGCTCTTGATTATTTGCAGAATCTTCACAGTGAGTTCAACGATTGGCTCCTAGCTATGGCAGCCTACAATTGCGGTGAGGGACGAATTCGTCGCATGATTCGTTCTGATAAGACCATGACCTATTGGGATCTCAATCTTCCTCGCGAGACGATGCATTATGTACCGCGCATCCTTGCTGCATCAGTCGTCGGACGTAACCCAGAAGCATATGGACTGTTGCGTCAGGAATCTGATGAAGTCTATTTGCCTTTCGATACTGTGACCGTTGATGAGGGTGTGCCACTTCAAAATATTGCCGAAGGTGCAGGATCCTCCTTAAGTACTTTACGCGAGTTGAATCCGGAGTTGTTGCGTTGGATGACCCCTCCGCACATGAAGCAGTGTTTGATTCGGATCCCCGAAGGAACCCGTGACCGTTTTGTTGAAGCCTATACTCAGATGGACCGCTCAAAATTTTGCCGATGGACTGAGCATAAAGTGAAAGGCTCTCAGACTTTGGCCTATATAGCCCGTAAGTACGGTGTAAAGGCAGCGGAAATTCGTGAAATCAATGGCTTGAAAAAAGATAGACTCCGCCGTGGTCAAATTCTCATGATACCCGTAACCCTCGCGGCGCACAATACAACCGAAGTAGCAGCGTCTAAGGGAAGCAAAGCCAAGGCTGGACAGTATACCGTGCGAAAGGGCGACAATCTTAAGGCAATTGCCAGACGGTTTGGAACATCTGTCACCGATTTGAAAAAATGGAATGATCTTGAGGACGGAAAGATTAAGGTCGGGATGGTTCTTCACGTAAATCCGACACCCCAAGCTACGCGAAAGGAAGCTGCGGTTCCTGAAACTCATGAATACAAGGTAAAGTCAGGAGATTCGTACTACGTCATATCCCAGGAACTAGGGGTATCCATGGATGATCTAATGACTCTCAACCCCGATGTCGAGAACTCCAAACTTCAGGTAGGGCAGTCGATCCATGTTCCCGCGACCGCTAACGACGATGATTCCTCTAGCCCGAATGTGGTTAGCAACACTAAAAGTGTGAAGTCCGGAAAAGCAACCCCGAAAAAGGGGAAAGAAAGCGCAGCGAAGGATGAGGACGAAAAGCCTGTGGAAGTGCATGTCGTTACAAGCGGTGATAATCTTTCTGCCATTGCACGCCATTATCAGATATCCTTGTCCGATATTCAGGATTGGAATAAAATTGACAGTAAAGCGGGTCTTAAGCTTGGTCAACGGATTCGCGTACGGGCCCCCGCGGCTAAAGTTGTTTTTCATGTTGTCGCTAAAGGTGAAACCTTATGGGATCTAGCCCGGCAATATGGCGTCAGTGTACAACAGATTCTGAATTGGAACTCAATTTCGAGTGGAAAAGTCCAGGCGGGAATACGCCTTAAGGTTGGTGGTTGATGCTGCGTTTCAGTAAAATTGTTTGGTTTATTTTAGCATTCTGGGCGGTTGTCTGCCTTACTTTGATTGCAGTAATGATTTCGTCTCTGCTTCCTGAAAGTTCCCTTACTGACAAATCCCAACTTGGACTGGTTACTATTGAGGGTGAGCTCTCCGATGCGAGGCCGGTAATTGAGCAATTACACACTCTTCGTGATGAGACGTCCATAAAAGGGATTGTCTTACGTGTGGAGTCACCAGGTGGCAGCGTCGCAGCCGCGCAAGAAATCTTCTCTGCCCTCGAAGAAATGCGCCGGGATTCCTTTCCTGTAGTTGCAACATTTGGAAACATGGCTGCTTCGGGTGGTTACTATTCAGCCCTTCCTGCCGAGCGTATCTTTGCGAATCCTGGGACACTTACGGGAAGCATTGGAGTCATCACCCAGTTCATGCATGGCGAAAAGCTTATGGAAAAGATTGGGCTTGGATCAGTGACAGTAACTAGCGGCAATATGAAAGACGTTGGAAATCCTTTCCGCGCCCCACGCCCCGAGGATCTTGCCTATCTGAAGAGTGTGGTGGACGATACCCATGAACAATTTTTGGAAGCCGTTTCCAAATGGCGGAAGATACCCATCGACTCTCTGCGCCCAATCGCTGATGGACGGGTATTTACTGGTCGTATGGCGAAAGCTGCAGGTTTGGTGGATACCTTGGGGACCATGCAGGATGCGATCCGTTGGCTGAGCACTCGCTGTGGACTTGAATCCGTTCCGACCACCCTTGAGTCGGTGAAACCAGAAGAACCTTGGATTCGCCAACTTTTTGATGGTCTCGAATCAGCGGTTCCAGCCGGACTACGGAATAGTTCGCGAGTACTCTGGAAGCTCCCCTGATTTTGTATCTTCTGTGACGTGGTGATGCGCGTCTCTTCTGTCCTATTTTACTTTTATACTCTCGCTATGCTGGGGTCAAGTGTTTACGCGTATACACTGCGCGAAGATCGAACAGACCATGTGCTCTTGAACGACCAAGTTTTGGGGTGGAATGCCCAGACATGTGGCGGTCGGACTCTTTGGTTAGGAGAGCGGTCCCTGATTCTCTCTGCAGCTCATGAACAAGCAATTCCATACCGAACCTACAATGTCGCAGTGCCCGCAGGCACTGTATCACCAATTGTTGATATCACCGATCTAGATCTAACTCCTCTACAAGGCGAGTTGGCGAGTCAGGCGAACTGCAACGTTATTCCTGATCCAGCGGTTCCTAAACAAGTTTCGTCTTCGGTACAGTTCTTTCCTATTGTGGAACGCGACGGACTCTCCCATATTCAGATTGCGATACCCTTGCTCGTCCCTCGGGGTTCTGGCTATGTGCGACGCAATTCGTTTCAGGTTCGCATTTCCTGGACGCCACCCTCTGCTGTTGGAAGTGGTGTCGTCGGCAAGCGTGCGCTTGCACAGGTGATCAACCCCAATGGTGCCCACTCATTTGCCCGCCGCACGAATGCAAAAGTACTGCGTAAAACTGTTTCCCAGAGTGTGGATGCAGGAATCGAATGGTTGTTAAGCATTCCTGTTGGTGATAATCAACTGGCAACCACCCTGGAAGACGGTATGGTCGCGATTACCTACGCACAAATGGATTCTGCCATGCGATCAACCGGGCTAGAATCTCGGATGTCGGGAATTCCTGTATCCCGTCTGGCGATTGCTGCTGGAACTGGCGACACCCTTCGGGAAGTTCCTGCCACTGTCCTGCCGACTCCAGGGCCATTACATGAAATCCCGATTCTTGTTTTGGATCATGGCTCTCAAAGCAACAACGGACCTGATGGCATTTGGGATTCCGGTGACACCTTGCTTTTTTATGGAACAGGAACCTCGCTGTGGAAACGCGCAGACTACGTGAATCAGGCTCTCGCGACCGAGGGAATGGAGTACTATTTTTCCAGTAATTACTATTCCTTTACCCGCGACTTCTTTTTTGGAGTGCTTCCTACTGGAACCCAGGGAAAACGCCTAGAAACCTCCGCACCTGTGAGTGCCTCGGCAACACCGAGCGCGTTGTTCCGTTATGTCCGCGCCGAGAAAGATCAGCTGCTTCGCGATATGTATTATGGGCGTTTAGCATCCGGTTATGAGGAAAATTCTGGTCGGGAATGGTTTTGGATTTGGGGCAATACCATGTTGAAATCTCAAGCGGTTTCTGCACAAGAACTTGCAATGCCTCAAACGACGTCCCTTCCTGGAATCCTAAGCGGGCAGAGCGCAAAAATAGCAGTCGCTTTTTTCCCATATCGTTCCGTTAGCTATTCCGATGGCATCAGTCAGCGCTCCAATGAAACCCTTTCCTTACAAAGCGAAACGGCTCGGTTCCAAGGCTTGTCATTTGAATTTCTGGTCAATGGCGTTAAAGCTGACTCAGTAGGCATCCGCCAACCTGGGGGACAGTTTGTCCTCACCAGTTCGGTTCTACAAGAAGCGGGTAATCGCTATCAGCTCACTATTTTGCCCAACGGCGTTCAGTATGATCGTTTTGACGGGTATAGTGTAGCCTATCCCTCACAATGGAAATGGCTAGGTACCTCCGAAACTTGGCTTCCGGGAACTCTTTCCGGTCTCCGGCATTTTCCGGTCGATGGTGCGCCGGGCGATTTGCGAATACTTAAAATTTCGGGCGAGTCCCCGCTTGGGTTTCTTCCATTACAGAATGGAGCATTTAATGATTCCCTCGATCCGAATTTAGATGTTCGCTATCATTTATTCCAGTGGGGTAAATGGCTCACCATACCAGCAGCGAAACTCAAGGCCTGGCTACCCATTAGTTCCGGGGTTATCAGTGATCTAGTCAACCTCAGTGGCAACTACGATTATGTGTTGATTTCTCCTCGACAGTGGCTCCCTCAGGCTCTACAGCTTAAAGACTTTCGTTCCAATGGAGAAGCAGCAGACCGCTGGCGTACTGCTGTCGTTGATCTTGAGTCAATTTATCAACAATATGGCGGTGGCGTTGCAAGTCCTGTTGCCATTCGTGATTTTTTACGCATGGCAAGAGCCCAATGGAGTGATTTACGCTTTGCGTTGTTGATCGGGGACGGCCATGCCGATTTCCGTCAGCTACGACCATCTAGCCCTGTAGAAGTCTTTCCTCCCTTTGAAAAAGAAGAGGTGAGCAGCGATGATTACTTTGGGGTTCTGGATTCTGGCGAAACCCTGTTTACAGGAAGTTATGACTTGGATTTAAGTGTCGGAAGGCTCCCTTTTTCCTCTGCAGACGAGCTTTCGCAATACCTGAAGAAGCTGTCCGATTACGAGGGTATTTCCAATAGTGGGCAGGACAACGGCAACTGGCGCAATACCATCCTTCTCGCTGCAGACGATGCCATGCAAGGTACAACTCCTGACCCGATTCCTCAGCATACTGAGCAGGCGGAAGACATCGCTAATTTTTTGGATAGTTTATCGTTGCTCCGAGGATACCAACTCGATATTCAACGTCTTTATTTGCTGGCCTACGAAAGTGATTTATCCTATAAGAAGCCAGAGGCTGCCCGCGACCTAATCACCCGCATGAATCAAGGGGCGCTATTTTCCTTTTATTTTGGTCATGGTGCCCCGGATGCGTGGGCGGATGAGGGGCTCTTGCGTGCAGAATCCCTGAATGATATTTCCAATCGCTTCCGTTATACGATTCTTGGCTCATTCGCTTGTACAGTCGGGCGCTTTGACCAGGCAAGTTCGCCAAGTCTTTCGGAGCTATTCCTGCAAGCCAATCACAATGGAGCGATTGCATCTATCGGCGCAATGCGAGAGTCATACCCAGGCCCGAATAAGACCTTGGCAAAAGGGATTCTGGAGGCTTCTACAATAACCGGGGTGGGGACTTTAGGTGAAGCAATTGCCCAGTCTAAAGGGAAGGGCTATACTAGTTATTCCCCTTATCGCTACAACAGCGAAAAATATGTGCTTTTGGGTGAGCCAGTCCTTGCGTTGCCGAGGCCTGTCGCAAGCTTGACCCTTGATCAGAAATTGGATACGCTTCAAGCACTGCAGAAGGTTCACTTTTCTGGGCGCGTCAACAATGGACCGAGTAGCGGCAATGTATTTCTAGAGGTAATCGAAGGGCCAGAAACGCGGACATTATCGCAAGAACGTGGCGCTGACTCCCCATTTGTCGAAACGGTCCAGTATCAAGGGCGGCTGATCCATTCCGAAGTGGTTCCCTATACCGACGGGCATTTTGAAACCACTTTCATCACTCCACGTAAAATCAAATTTGGAGATACCGCTGCGCAAGTTCGTTTCTGGTCATGGACACCAGGCGATTTCCGTGTGGGAAGGGGGCTTCTCTCTGGAATCTCCGTTTTTGGGACATCATCCTATGCAGACAGCATACATGATGTAGATCCTCCTGAAATACAGTTTCGTCCCTGTGGACTTCCCGATAGCCTTGCGCGTCCCTACAACCTTGGAACGGTGGCGCAACTTGAAACCCCTGCCTGTATTGAAATTGTCATTACAGACTCCACAGGTGTGGATATACGGGAACAAGCCGATGAAGGGGTGAGCTTTGAAGTTGTCGGGAATAAAGATCCTTGGCATCCATGGCCATTTATCGAACAAACGGGTACCCGCATTGTGGCGCGTATGGACTTCAATGAACGCTGGAAGCCAGGGCTGTACCGTTTCCGTGTGCGCGCCCAGGATATTCTGGGTAATGACCGCACCGAGGAATTGCAAGTGGAGTTGGTTAGTTCCCTGCAGCAAGCCCTGCGCAGTGTTTTTAACGCACCGAATCCGATGGGAAATAGCGGTACAACTTTCTACTTTAGGAACCTTGCGGAGAATCATCGCTCTCAAGTATCCATTGAGCTTTTTAATGCGAGTGGCCGACTTGTGCAAGTGCTTCGCAATGTTCGTTCTGGAATTACCCGTTGGGATGGGCGTGACCAATGGGGTCGGCCTCTGGCGAACGGTCTGTACCACTATGTGGTGACGTGTACGGTCTATTCCTCACAAGATGGGGATAAACCGCGCAGGTTTCAGGCCAAACAGAAACTTGTGATTTCGAGGTAGTAGTAATGGATTTACGGAAACGTGCGGGTTACCTGCAACAAGCTATCGAGACGGTGATCCGGCTTCGGTTGCCTTTACTGCTGGGCCTTGGGCTAGGGTGGTGGTTTGGAGCTGCTTCGTGGAGAGAATTTGTCGGCATGGTGCTTAACCAGGCACATCGGAATTCCACTATTGTTACCACACTTGTCTCGGGTCATTTCGGTAACGTAATGGATTGGTTGCGCTTTGGCTTTTCTGTTGCGTTGCTGTTTCTGGTTCGTGGCCGACTGCAGGGATGGAGATCCGGTGTGCTGACACTTTGGGTGATGCTTGGAGTGATCTTAGGTTGCCTGCTCTTAGATGGAACTGCTGCATTTTTGCCGGCGATCCTGAGTGCTGTTCTAGTGATTTTGGTTACGTTGCTCTTTTTTGGCCGGAGCGTTTGGTTTATTGGCGG
>Ga0209125_1003210_pt1 | contig 11517 bp, 10 predicted proteins | sample BarGraIncub1131A_FD_184503 | JGI IMG/M metagenome (GOLD analysis project Ga0209125, IMG submission 184503) | Arctic peat soil microbial communities from Barrow, Alaska - Barrow Graham LP Incubations 11-31A (SPAdes) (version 2) | ecosystem: Environmental > Terrestrial > Soil > Wetlands > Peat... | reverse complement strand
AAGCCGCTGCCAATGACCACACCGTCGTCAAACGCCGATGGCACGCCCAGCAGCGCCAGGTGCGGGCTGAGCACGCGCTCGGCCGGTCCCAGAATTTCATGAAAGGTGTCGGCATCGAGCAAGTGAGTGACACGCTCACGGGCGGTCGATTCGGCAAAACTACGGCTCATGTCGGGGCACCTGAAATTGACTGCGAACCCAGAGGCAGCGCAGCCGCTGCCTGGTCCAGACGCAAACTCACCACGGCGGGGGTGGCGCCCATGTCGTTGATGGAGACAGCGATCCCAGCCAAGCGATGACGGGCCTGAAAGTCGTGGACTACCGCCTCCCAAATGGGGCCAAAACCACGGGCCGATGTGGTGATGTCGATGGTGCACGTGGAGCCCCCATGAGGCTCCAACATCACCTCCAGATTGCCAGATCCCACCACACCCACCAGAACGGGCGTGAAGTGCCCTGACGCATGTTGCCCCGAAAATTCAAAGTGAAGTTTTTCCACGGATTCGTCCTTGCTACTTACCAATTGCGAAACCGTTTAGGCGGGTCATAAAGCCCGCCCGAGGCACGTACCAAATCGCGCATATTGCGCGCCGCCAGCAGGCTGCGTGTGGCGTCGCGCTTGTCAATGCCGATGTCTTCGGCGCGTTGAATAATGCCTCGGTCACGCAGGTTTTCTACCATGTGCCTGTCCCGCGCCAAGCCCACCGGGGTGTAGCCTGCCACGCCCCGAATAGCTTGTTCGCGTTCTTCATCGGTGCGGCACAGCAGCAAGTTGGCAATACCGTCTTCGGTCAGGATGTGGGTGACGTCGTCGCCGTAAATCATCACCGGCGGGATGTCCATATGGGCCTGTTCGGCTAGCTGCCAAGCGTCGAGCTTTTCTACAAAAGCAGGCTGCATGTGTTCCCGGAAGGTTTCCACGATTTGCACCACCAGTTTTTGCCCGCGTGGCATGGCAGACACGCCCGTGCGTCCCTGGCGCGCTTGCGCTCCGGCTTTCAGCCAGGCAGGGGTCGCATGGCGGCGACCGCGTGCGTCAGCGCCCATGTTGGGGGCACCACCAAAGCCGGCAATTCGCCCCAGAGTGGCTGTGGAGCTATGACCGTTGAGATCAATCTGTAAGGTGGAGCCAATGAACATGTCACAGGCATAGTGGCCTGCCGCCTGGCACAGCGCCCGGTTGCTGCGCAAACTGCCATCTGCACCGGTAAAGAACACATCGGGTCTGGCCCGGATGTAGTTTTCCATGCCGAGCTCTGAGCCAAATGAATGCACCGACTCCACCCATCCCGCCTCGATAGCAGGGATTAGCGCCGGGTGTGGATTAAGCGCCCAGTGACTACAGATTTTGCCCTTCAAACCAAGCGATTCGGCATAGGTGGGCAGCAAAAGCTCAATGGCCGCTGTGTCAAACCCGATGCCATGGTTAAGCCTCTGCACGCCGTATTCAGCATAGATGCCCTTGATCGCCATCATGGCCATCAGCACCTGGATTTCTGAGATTTGCGCTGGGTCACGGGTAAATAGCGGCTCAATGACATTGGGCTTGGGCGCCAGGATGACAAAGTCCACCCAGTCGCCGGGAATATCTACGCGGGCGACCGTGTCAACCAGCTCATTGACTTGCGCAATCACAATGCCGCTCTTGAACGCAGTGGCCTCCACGATGGCCGGCGTGTCTTCAGTGTTGGGGCCAGTAAAAAGATTGCCATGCGCGTCAGACGCTTGCGCGCAGACCAGTGACACGCGTGGTGTCAAGTCTACAAAGTAGCGGCTAAACAACTCCAGGTAGGTATGTATAGCGCCAATCTGGATTTGCCCGCCAGAAACCAGCTTGGCCAGGCGAGCGCTTTGTGGCCCAGAGAACGAGAAGTCGAGCTTGGAGGCGATGCCGCTCTCAAACACATCCAAATGCTCAGGCAAGGCCAGTACCGACTGCACCATGTGCAGGTCATGTACCTGCGCTGGGTTTAACTGCGTCAATGCGCGGGCCAAAAAATCGGCCTGCTTCTGGTTGTTGCCTTCCAGACAAACCCGGTCGCCAGGCTCCAGCACAGCTTCGAGCAACTTGGTGGCATCTTCCGCCAACACCCGCTTGCCATGCAGGCGCGTACCCAAAACAGCCGCAGCGCGGCCCAGCCGCTGCGCACGCCCTTGTGCCTGCTGGTTCCAACGCCCATTTACTTGGTTCATGTCACTTGACACCCATCACCAGATTAGGCAAACCAGTCACGATGCCTGGAAATAGGCAAAGCAAAAATACGGCGCCAAACATCAGCCCGACGAACGGCATCACCCCCCAGATTACATCCTTGAGAGGGATATCAGGCGCCACGTTTTTGATGACAAAAATGTTCAGACCGACGGGTGGATGGATTAAGCCCATTTCCATCACGATAGTCATCACCACGCCAAACCAGATCAAATCAAACCCCGCGGCTTTCAGGGGCGGCAGGATGATGGGTGCGGTCATCAAAATGATGGATACCGGCGGCAGGAAAAATCCCAACACGATCACCATCAACAAAATCACACCCAGCAGCACCCATTTGGAGAGCTGCATCGCCACAATCCATTGGGCCGCGCCTTGGCTGATATGCAAGTGACTCATCACGTAGCTGTACAGCAGCGACATGCCAATGATCAGCATCAGCATGGTCGATTCCTTCAGCGTCGAGGTCAGAATTGGTGCCACGTCTTTGGGGCGCCAAATTCCATAGACTACGGCAATCAAACCAAGTGCCATCAAGCCACCCAGGCCTGCAGTTTCAGACGGCGTGGCCAAGCCGCCATACAAGGCCACCATGACACCAATCAGCAAGATCACAAAGGGCAGCACACGCGGCAGCATTTCGACTTTTTGTGCCAGCGTAAAGTGCTCTTCCATCAGGTAGGCTGACTTGGGGCCACCTTGCTGGTAGATGAGCAAGGCTTGCCTGTATTCCTGGCGCGCGCGTAGCACGGCGTATCCCGCGAACAAGGTCACCAGCAACAGGCCCGGTCCAATGCCGGCCAAAAACAAGCGTCCCAGTGACTGCTCTGCCGCCACGGCATACAAAATCATGACAATCGACGGCGGCAACAAAATACCCAGGGTTCCACCGGCGGCGATGATGCCGGCAGCAAAGCCGGGCGAATAGCCGCGCTTGCGCATCTCGGGAATGCCGGCAGAACCAATCGCCGAGCAGGTGGCGGGCGACGACCCGGCCATGGCGGCAAACAGGGCGCAGGCAAACACATTGGCAATGCCCAGACCACCGGGCACTTTATGCAGCCAGGCGTGAATGGCGCTGTAAAGGTCTTGCCCGGCCGGCGACTTGCCGATTGCTGCGCCCTTCATGATGAACAGCGGGATCGACAACAAAGTAATCGATGCCATTTCTTCGTAAACGTTCTGCGTCACCGTATCCAGCGATGAGGCGGGCATAAAGAAATACATGAACGTCACGGCAACAGTGCCTAGGGCAAAGGCAATCGGCATGCCCGAGAACATCACCAGCAGGGTGGCTGCGCCGTATGACAGACCAATGGAAAGCTCACTCACTTGGCATCCCCTTCACTATCACCATCGGCGACATGCATGACTGACTGAAGTAACAACTGCAGCGCCAGCAAAGTCATCCCCACGGCCATCAGACTGTAGGGAATCCACAGCGGCGGCGCGAAGCTGCTTGATGTGGTTTGCCCTTCTGCCCAAGCTTCATGAAAAAGCGCCCATGACTTCCATGCAAAAAAGCTGCAAAATAAGGTCGAAACAATGTCCACCACCGTGGCGCGTACCCGGTTCACGCTGGCGGGCAAGAGTGTTGCCAAGGCTTCAATACCGACATGCCCCCGCATCGATTGCACGTAGGCAGTGCACATGAAGATGGCACCGACCAGCAAGAAAACCGAGGCTTCGTCTTGCCAATCGGTGGCAGTTTTAAAAAAGTAACGCGTCGCCACCGAATAGGTCAACACGGCTGACGTCAGCACCAACGCCACCATGGACAGGCGCAGCACTTGCAGGTTGACCCAATTCAAACTACGCGCGAGCATCGCCAGAGCGGAGTTGCCCGCCAACCTCGGAAGCGGTGCCGGGGCCGCATCCAGATCAAAGCCGTGGCTCACAGCGTCTGCTGCGCTAAAGCCAGCAACTTGGCGCAGCCCTCATTTTTGGCTTCGTAGTCCTTCCAGGCGGTTTTGCGCGCAATGTCTTGCCATTTTTTGATGGTTCCATCAGACAAGTCGACCACTTTGGCGCCGGCCTTTTGGTACACAGCCGCCACATTAATGTCGTCTTTTTTGGCTGCCTCCAGAGCAAATTTTTCCATCTCGGCACCTACGACCATGAGCATGTCACGCTGGTCTTTGGGTAATTTGTCGAAGATGGCTTTTGACATCATCAGCGGCTCCAACATAAACCAGTAAGCCCCCGTGCGACCGGTGGTCAACGCCTTGGCCACCTCTTCCAGACGAAATGAAATGAACGAGGTGGATGAAGTCATGGCCGCATCCATGGCGCCGGTTTGCATGGCGGCATAGATTTCATTGGAGGGAAGCGAGATGACAGCAGCACCTGCATCTTTAAGAATCATGTCCATCTCACGCGAGCCACCGCGGATCTTCATACCCTTGGCATCTTCAGGATCCACCACCGGCTTGCCGCGCGAGGCGACACCACCGGCTTGCCAAATCCAGCTGATCAGCACGATGCCTTTTTCTTGCAGCACACGGGTGAGTTCGATGCCGACCGGCTTGGTTTTCCAGCTGTAGGCTTGCTCATAAGACACAACCAAGCCAGGCATCAGGCCAATGTTGAGCTCTGGTACTTCGCCGCCGGCGTAAGACAAGGGTATCAGTGCCATATCCAGCGCGCCTTTGCGCATGGATGAAAACTGGGCGTTGGTCTTCATCAATGAAGAGCCCGGGTAAATCTCGAACTTCACAGCCCCTTTGCTACGTTTTTCAACTTCAGCGGCAAAGTTGCGCACCAAGCGATCGCGGAAGTCACCTTCTTTGATCGTGCCACCAGGAAATTGGTGCGAAATCTTGAGCGCCGAGGTTTGCGCGAAAGCCAACGAGAAGGGCATTGTGCTGGCCGCAAGACCGCCCATGGACTGAAGTAATTGACGTCTTTGCATGTCTTTGTCTCCTGGAGTTTTGATGAACCGCTTTGCCAGGGTCTATTGCCCCGAGTACAGAAACACTCAATTGATCCTCTCTTGAATGTATACATAACTCTATTATTTGTATATTTTTTTCACATCAGTAAATACCCTAATCGCATTTTTTTGCATACCTGTGCAGAATTTGGCCATGCGAATGGCTGACAAATTACGTGAAAAGATTGAAGAGCAAATCGCCACAGGCGAGTTGCCGCCTGGTTGCCCCCTGGATGAAGCGACGCTGGTAGAAGCGCACGGTGTGTCACGCACCCCCGTGCGTGAGGCCCTGATTCAGTTAGCGTCTGATGGTTTGATTGAAATCCGGCCACGCCGAGGGGCAGTGGTTGCCAGCATTGGCCCTGCGCGCCTGATTGAGATGTTTGAAGTCATGGCCGAACTCGAAGCCATGTGCGGACGACTGGCGGCAAGACGGATGACAGAGGATGAAAGAGCCAATTTGCAGGCAGCGTATGAGGCTTGCGAGGCCGCACGTGCAGCGCAGGACACTGACAGTTATTTTTACCGCAACGAGCAATTCCACGCGGCCATTTACGCGGGCAGCCATAACAAATTTTTGTGTGAACAAGCCTTTCAGCTGCACCGCAGATTGCGCCCTTACCGGCGCTTGCAGTTGCGGGTGAGAAAGCGTATGGCGGTGTCACTCAAGGAGCACAAGTCCATTCTGCGTTTTATCGCCGCTGGTGATGCAGATTCGGCAGCCATTGCATTGCGTGCGCATGTAGTGGTGCAGGGTGAGCGCTTTGGTGACTTGCTTGCTTCCTTGGCAGAGCTGGCATCAGTGGCCGCTGACTAAATTTTTTCTTTTTCCCGCAACCTCAAAACCATTAGGAGACTTTCATGAAACTTTTTCGCACCATTGCATTGAGCTCAGTCGCACTCGCTGTCGCATCCATGAGCTTGGCTGCTGACAACATCAAAATTGGCTTGCAAGGGCCGCTCACCGGCGGCTCCAGCCCCATGGGCGTTTCGATGCGCGACGGTGCCAAGTTGGCCGTGACCGAAATCAACGCCCATGGCGGTGTATTGGGTCGCAAGATCGAGATGATCGAGCGTGATGATGAAGCCAAAAACGAGCGCGGTGTGCAAATCGCCCAAGAGCTGATCAACAAAGAAAAAGTAGTGGCCACGGTGGGCTACATCAACTCCGGCGTATCGCTGGCGTCACAGCGTTTTTACCAGGAAGCCAAGATTCCGGTGATGAACAACGTGGCCACGGCCACCACCATCACCCAGCAGTTTGCCGATCAGCCGCAAAACTACGTGTTTCGCAACTCAGCCAATGACACCATCCAGTCAACCTTGATTGTGGAAGAAGTCATTGGTCGTCGCAAATACACCAAGGTCGCCATCCTGGCAGACTCCACCAACTACGGCCAGCTTGGCCGTGCGGATCTGGAAAAAGCCTTGGCTGCCAAGGGCATTACCGCTGTTGCCACAGAAAAGTACAACATCAAGGATGTCGATATGACACCGCAGTTGCTCAAGGCCAAAGAAGCTGGCGCACAGGTCGTGATCACCTATGGCATTGGCCCGGAACTGGCGCAAATTGCCAACGGCATGATCAAGCTGGGCTGGAAGGTTCCAATGATGGGTTCTTGGACCTTGTCCATGGGTAACTTCATTGACAACGCCGGTAAAAATGCCGACGGTGCCCTGATGCCACAAACCTTTATTCAAGAAGGCAACACGCCCAAGCGCAAGAGTTTCATTGATGCCTACCAAAAGACATACAAGGTGACTCGCATTCCGTCACCAGTGTCTGCAGCACAAGGCTACGATTCGATCTATTTGCTGGCCGCAGCTATCAAACAAGCCGGCTCAACGGAAGGCCCCAAAGTGCTGGCAGCATTGGAAGACTTGAAGACCCCAGTCGAAGGTGTTGTCACCACCTACAACAAGCCTTTTTCCAAGACAGATCATGAGGCTATCACCATCAACATGCCAGTGATTGGCAAGGTGCAGGATGGCAAGGTGATTTACGCCTATGACGAGGACAAGAAAAAGGGCGGCGAAGTCCGCACCAAGGCTGCCAAGTAATCAACGCTTGGAGTTTTAACTGAGTTCAAGAAGCCATCCTGGCTTCTTGAAAATCTCAGTCCTCTTTTCTCGGGATCACCCTGATTTCAATTGGGATTTGGCATGGACATTTTTTTGCAACTGATCTACAGCGGCATCGCGCTGGGCATGATATACGGCGTAATCGCCTTTGGCTATCAGCTCACTTTTGCGACCTCTGGCACTCTGAATTTCGGCCAAGGTGAGTCCTTGATGCTGGGCGCACTGGTAGGCCTGTCACTGGTCGGGACAATTCACGGCGGCCCTTATTTGAATTACTGGCTGATGATTCCGCTGGTGGCCATCTTTGGCGCAGCGCAAGGCGCTTTTGTGGAGTGGATTGGCGTGCGACCCGCCATCAAGATCAAGAGCGAATTTGGATGGATCATGTCCACCATCGCACTGGCCATCATTTTCAAAAATGTGGCAGAAAACATCTGGGGAAAGGATGACCTGAAGTTCCCATCCCCATTGCCAGAAGCTCCTATCAAATTTCTGGGCGCCAATGTGCTGCCCATGGAAATCGTGGTGGTGATTGGCGCGCTGGCCATGATGGCAATGGTTGAGCTATTCAACCGCAAATCTATTTACGGCAAAGCCGTGGTTGCCACATCCAATGACCGGGATGGAGCCTCGCTCATGGGCATCAACACGGGTGCCGTGATCACTTTCTCCTATGCACTGTCGTCGGTAACGGCGGCGGTGGCGGGCGTACTGGTGGCGCCCCTGACGCTGACGGGCGCCACGATGGGCTCGGTCCTCGGGCTCAAGGCGTTTGCCGTGGCCATCATCGGGGGCTTGACTTCGGGGGTGGGTGTGATTGTGGGCGGCCTGATTCTGGGCATTGCTGAAACAACCACCGGTTACTACATCTCCACCGGTTACAAGGATGTGCCCGGGCTCGTGTTGTTGTTGTTGGTGTTGGCGGTCAAGCCCGCTGGGCTGTTTGGCAAGATGGCCATCAAGAAGGTTTGACGGATACAGGTAACCATGAAAATTCAAAGCAAATCGTTCTTACTGGCGGTGGTGGGCATCGCAGCCCTGGGGCTGTTCCCGGTGCTGGTGCCCAACCCCTACTACGTTCACCTCGTCGAGACCATATTGATCTACGCCATCCTGCTGTTCGGGCTGGATATTGTGGTCGGCTACACGGGCCAGGTGTCACTCGGTCATGCCGGTCTGTTCGGTGTCGGTTCGTACGCCGCCGGGGCCCTGTTCTTCAAGCTGGGTGTGCCTTTTCTCCTGGCCGTTCCTGCCGCCATTGGCGTCACGGCTGTGTTCGGCGCCGTGCTGGCGCTCCCTGCCCTGCGGGTGACCGGCCCTTACCTGGCCATGGTGACACTGGCATTCGGCACCATCATCCAGATTCTGATTAACGAGATGACGTTTTTGACGGAAGGCCCGATTGGTATCAAGGTGCACAAGCCGATCTTCTTTGGCCACAAGCTGACCGAGGTCGAGTATTTTTACGTGGTTGCCGTGCTGATGGTACTGGCGCTGGTGGTGGTGCACCGCATCCTGAAGTCCCATCTGGGCCGTGCCTTCGAGGCCCTGCGCGACAGCCCGGTGGCGTGCGATTGCATGGGTGTTTCTGTCTACCGCTATAAGGTTTATGCCTTCGTGATCAGTGCCGCACTGGCAGGTCTGGCGGGCTCGCTGTACGCCTATTCGGAAGAATATATTTCACCCAACACTTACAATTTTGAGCTGACCATCATGTTCCTGCTGGCAGTCATCATGGGCGGGCGGAAAACCCGCTCGGGTGCCTTGATTGGCGCCGCGATTGTGGTGATGTTGCCCAGCTTGCTGTCGGACATCGAACTCTTTCGCAAGATCGCAACCGTGCTGGCAGTCGCCGTGAGCGGCATGGCGGTTTACAACTTCATACGAAAAGTCAAAACAGTGCGCGAGTTGGCCGTTCCCGTGCTCGCCACGATGGCCATGGCGGGGTTTTCCTTTAGGCTGGAAAACATCACCGATTGGCGCCTGACCATTTTTGGTCTGATGACCCTGTTTGTGGTCTATTACCTGCAAGATGGTGTTGTGGGTTTTGCACGTGAACTGTTCGCGCGCTTTGCCAAACCCGCAGCGCAGGCCAGCGGCAAGACCCCAAGCATCAAGGTGCGCGCTTGGACCGCTCCCCACAAGGCGGCACCCGTCAGCGCAGGCCCGCTGCTCAATGCGCAGCAGGTGCTGATGCAATTCGGTGGCCTCAGAGCCCTGAATCAGGTGGACTTGAGCATTGCGCGCGGATCAATTCACGGACTCATCGGGCCCAACGGTTCGGGCAAGAGCACGATGATGAATGTGCTGACTGGCATTTACCAACCCACCGCTGGCCAGGTGGTGTTCAATGGCCAGTCTTTGGCCGGTCAAACACCGTCACACATTGCGTTGTCAGGCATTGCGCGCACCTTCCAAAACGTGCAGCTTTTTGGTGAGATGACCGTCACTGACAACGTGCTGGTAGGTCTGCATCACACATTCAAGAGCAACACGCTCGATGTGATGCTGCGCACACCGCGCTATCTGCGCGAGGACGCGGCCGCCCGAGAGCAGGCTGCGAGTTTGCTGGACTTTGTTGGCTTGACGGATCTGAGCGAAGAACAGGCACGCAACCTGCCCTATGGCAAGCAACGCATGCTGGAAATCGCCCGTGCGTTGGGCCTGGGGCCGCGTTTGCTGTTGCTCGACGAGCCCGCTGCAGGCTTGCCGCCAGCCGACTTGCCGGAACTGACCAAGATGATCCAGAAGATTCGCGACCATGGCATCACCGTGATTTTGATCGAGCACCACATGGACGTGGTGATGGGGATTTCAGACACGGTGTCGGTGCTTGACTTCGGCCAAAAAATTGCCGAAGGTAAACCCGCTGATGTTCAAAGTAACCCAGCCGTGGTCGAGGCCTATTTGGGCAGCGGCGAAGGCGCGCACTGATCGCAGGAACATTCAACATGCTGAAAATTGAAAATCTACAGGCGGGTTATGGCAAGGTTCAGGTGCTGCATGGCGTAACGATCCATGTTCCCAAAGGAAAAATTGTCACCCTGATCGGCTCCAATGGTGCTGGCAAAACCACCACCATGCGGGCGGTCTCCGGCATGATCAAGCCGACTTCCGGCCAGATCACGCTGTCAGACCAGGACATCACCGGCCTGGATTCGCACCAGATCGCGCGGCGTGGTTTGGCTCACTCGCCCGAAGGCCGTCGCGTGTTCCCCACGTTGAGCGTGGTTGACAACATTCGCTTGGGCGCTTTTGTGCGCTACACCAACGCACGGCCCAAGGGCGACGTGGAGGGCGACATTGACAAGGCGCTGGAAATGTTTCCTCGTCTGAAAGAGCGTACCCATCAGTTGGCCGGAACCTTGTCCGGCGGGGAGCAACAGATGCTGGCCATGGCTCGCGCTGTCATGCTTAACCCTGAAGTGATTTTGCTCGACGAACCTTCCATGGGCTTAGCGCCAATTCTGGTTGAGGAGGTGTTCAACATCATCTCGCGCCTCAAGGCCCAGGGCGTCACCATGCTATTGGTGGAGCAGTTTGCAGCTGCAGCCCTGAAGGTTGCTGACTACGGCTATGTGCTTGAAAACGGCCATATTTCCGTCCATGGTCCAGCTGAAAAGCTCAAAGACGATCCAGCCGTCAAAGCCGCCTATTTGGGCGGTTGATAAGTGAAGGTGGCTAGCTATAGCGCGGCATCGTGCCGCTAGTGTAGTTACAGGGACTCCTCACGAAGTCAAGCACAGCTTACCCATCTATATCATGACGTGATGTATTAACCATGAAAAAGGTGATTGAAACTTGCCGGGTCTTGTCCTGCCAATCGACATTGGCGTGCGTCGTCATGAATGGAACGCGATGCCCGCCATGCATGACAATTTTGGATAAGTGTTGTCACAGCGGCAGCTTGCGGTGCATCAACAGCAGCATGCTCCAGTGGAGCAACTGTGGTTGACCAAGATGACTCGTTCCCGAACCTGCTTTCGCGACATGGCGGCAGTTTGGTCAGTGCGCGTCATGATGTACCTTTGCGTGGCTTCCATCGTGGACGTGGCGTTGACATGCTTTGGCAGATGCGACCTTGCCGTAGTACTCAGGCAGCCTTGAGCTCAAATACGGTATCGTCCCATGCATGGTCCAGCAGGATGCGCTGCACACGTTGCTGCCACAAGCGTCCAAATTCAATGCGTTGTTGGTCTGTGGCCTGATCTGAGAGGCAAAGCTGCATCAGGCGCATGGTTTGCGGATCGCCAGGTACGCGGTGCGGATAGGCTTGGGCCAGCACGACCTG
>Ga0209125_1003209_pt1 | contig 11518 bp, 10 predicted proteins | sample BarGraIncub1131A_FD_184503 | JGI IMG/M metagenome (GOLD analysis project Ga0209125, IMG submission 184503) | Arctic peat soil microbial communities from Barrow, Alaska - Barrow Graham LP Incubations 11-31A (SPAdes) (version 2) | ecosystem: Environmental > Terrestrial > Soil > Wetlands > Peat... | reverse complement strand
CTATTTTTCGTTATGCTATTGAATCCCCTTTTTAGGGGGGATTCAATAGTTTAGCTGTTGACGATGGCATTCCTTGGACTTGGATTAAATCATATCATATCATATCATATCATATCACATCATATCATATCACATCATATCCTTGTTCTTCTATCTCGCTTTTTATCTTTTCAACAGTTACCTTTTCGTGATTATACTGAACAGTTACTATTTTATTTTCCAGGTCAACTACGACCTCACTAACTCCGTCTAATGAACCAACCGCCTTTTTTATTGCATTTTCGCAGTGAGCGCAGGACATTCCTTCAACGTTTAAAACTACTTTTTCCATTTTTGAACCTCCATTTAATATTCGATTGAATAGGAGCTTTTCCTAATTCATCATAAAATTTTTATTCGTATTAATCCATTACATTTCTATTATATTCTATTTCCATTTTTGTTTCCATTACTATTTTATATTCATATTTCTATTTCAAATCAAAAGGTTTTAGGAACTTATCCACTTCAACAGATTTTCCATCTTTGTCAATAATTGGGACTTTGGCAAAAACCCATCCTGCGACTTTTTGAGGATCAACACCAGCGTCAATGAAAACCTTTGGGTTTAATACATAGACAATATCTTTGTCATTTGTGTTCATGTCTTTAGCCCATTCAAACATATTTCCATCCGCTAAATCCACTCCATAGTGATCCAGCGCCGTGTGATATTTAATGGATAATCGTTTGAGTTTTACAATCTGCTCATATGATGCCAAAGGTGTTACTTCTCCAGTATATGATAGTTTTTCCTTGCCAAGTTTTGTTCCTACCATTATTTTGTCGCCATATGCCATTCCCGCTGGCAGTTTGCTCACGTCAAGTCCTGCGTCTATAAATGGTTTTGAATCAAATTCAAGCATAACGTCATGGAGTGGACTTGTACTGAAATCCTTGCTCCAAATGAACCTTGCGCTTCCATCGGGTGCGTTAAGCGACCATCCCTTGTTCATCTCATCAGCAACTACATTATTAGGGATTTTGTTCAAAACCTCATTGAATGATGTGATTGATGTCTTTCCTACAATATCAGTCTGCTGACATGAGGAAATTACGAATACTGTTGTTAGTGATAATGCCAGAATGATTAGTCTCTTTTTCATAATAATACCTGTTCCTTTCGTTTTTCAAAAATAATTTTGTTTAAGCCAATGGCTTTAGTCTCTGCAAAATTTTTAAAGGTATTGATTTCAAGTTACTATCAGGATAATAAATACTTGTCTTCAATACTTGTCTTCAATACTTGCCTACTAATACTTCTAATACTTACCTACTAATAGTTATATTAATGAAAAGGTTTGAATCTTTTTAGCCTTAGTGCATTTGTTAATACAGATACAGAACTTAGTGACATAGCGGCAGCTGCAAAGATTGGATTTAACAAAGGTCCGCCGAATAAGAATAATATCCCCGCGGCAATGGGTATGCCTGCCACATTATAGCCAAATGCCCAAAACAGGTTTTGTTTGATGTTTCGTATTGTGCTTTTGCTTAGTTGAATTGCAGTTGGTACGTCCATAAGATCGCTCTTCATAAGCACGATGTCAGCGGATTCTATTGCAACATCAGTGCCTGAGCCTATGGCAATTCCAATATCAGCTTGGACAAGTGCCGGCGCATCATTGATTCCATCTCCTACCATTCCGACTTTTTTACCTTCTATCTGGAGTTTTTTAACTTCATTTGACTTATCTTGAGGAAGAACTTCTGCAAGAACTCTGTCGATTCCTACTAGTTTTGCAATCGCCTCCGCGGTTTTACGGTTATCGCCTGTTATCATGACAGTCTCGATACCCATGGCTTGAAGTTTCTTAATTGCTTTTGCACTACTTGGTTTTACCACATCCGCCACAGCGATTATTCCTGACAATTTGTTATCCATGGCAATGTACATTGGTGTTTTGCCTTCATTTGCAAGTTGATCGGATTGTATGGCTAATACTTCAAGAGAGATATTTCTATCATCCATGAGCTTTTTGTTGCCAATCAATGTATGAATTCCATCGATTTCGACCTCGATACCATGTCCTGGAATTGCTTCAAATTGGCTGACTTTCAAGAATTCTAATTTTTCTTTTTCAGCCCCTCTTACAATTGCTTCCCCCAAAGGATGCTCTGATCCTTTTTCAGCGGATGCTGCTACTTGAAGCAATCGATTCTTGTCTGTTCCCGATGTGGTTATAATGTCAGTGATTTCCGGCTTCCCCTCTGTAATCGTACCTGTTTTATCAAAAACAATGGTGTTAAGTTTATGTGTTGTCTCTAATGCCGCTCCACTCTTGATTAATATTCCGTATTCCGCACCTTTCCCAGTTCCCACCATGATAGCGGTAGGGGTTGCAAGACCGAGTGCACACGGGCAGGCAATTACAAGTACTGATATGAATATTGTCAAGGCAAACACCAGTGACTGTCCGCTTATAAACCACGCCAGGAAAGCAAGCACCGCAATTCCACACACAATTGGTACAAAATATCCTGACACTATATCCGCCATCTGAGCAATCGGAGCTTTTGAGCCCTGGGCGTCTTCAACTAATTTGATAATTTGTGCGAGAGCGGTATCACCACCTACTTTTGTTGCTTTAAATTGTATTACACCGTTTTTGTTTATGCTGGCAGCATAGACTTTGTCACCAGCTTTTTTATCAATCGGCATGCTCTCCCCTGTTAACATAGATTCATCTATTGCCGTGTAACCTTCCAAAACCACGCCATCCACAGGAATTTTCTCTCCTGGCTTAACCAGAATCACATCATTAATTTCTACTTCGTCGATTGGAGTCTCGATTTCTTTTCCATCCAGGACAACAATCGCTGTCTTGGGGGTGAGTCCCATTAGTTTTTTTATTGCCTCCGAAGTCTTTCCTTTTGATACCGCTTCCAGAGATTTACCTAGCAGTATCAAGGTGATTATGACTCCTGCAGTTTCAAAGTATAATCCCTTAACAGCACCGAAATATCCATTTGTAATTTGAAATGTGGAGTATAGACTATAAAGAACCGCTGCGGATGTTCCTATTGCAATTAACGAATCCATGTTCGGGCTTCTTTGTACCAGTGCCTTGAATCCTACAGTGTAGAACTTGTAGCCTGCAATAATTACCGGTATGATTAATGCTATTTGTACAAGGGCATATGTTAGTGGGAATTGCATCGGATCCAGAAATTTCGGGATAGGTAAATGCAACCACCAGATCATAGAGCCCATTGCAAGATATAGTAGAGGAACAGCGAAGATTATAGAGACAGTAAATTTCCTCCAAAGTGTGCGTATTTCTTTTTCTTTACGGATTTTATCCGCATCAACAAGATCTTTTTTCTCGATTTGAAGTGCTTTATATCCTAATTTTTCAATACTCTGTCTGATAGTGGATAATTTTATTTTTTGCGGATCAAATTCAATAGTTGCTTTTTCGGTGGCAAGATTAACTGAAATGCGCTCGATTCCCTCCTGTTTGCCAAGAGCTTTTTCAATTCTTTGGGCACATGCTGCGCAAGTCATTCCACCAATTGGTATCGTTATTGTATTTTTGGGGGCATCAGCTATAACTCCATATCCTATTTTTTCAATGGTTTCCACAAATTTCGGCATGGAAGTTTTTTGGTCATCGTATTCCACTGATAGTTTCTCTGTAGCAAAATTGACAGATGCGTTTGATACTCCCTCTAATTTGCTAATCGATTTTTCAATTCTTTGGGCACAAGCCGCGCAAGTCATACCACTTATCTTAATCGTATCTTTATTCATTTTTAAATTCCCCAACCTTTCATTTTTGTTATCCTGTATTTTTAATTTTTGCAGTTCATATTAAAATAGCTTCTTTCAAATATTATTTTTATGTAGTAGATTAAAAAATATATCGTTTAATCGATTATTATTAGTATCAATCTTATATTCTGTAATGTCAGTACGTAATAGATTAGAAAACGTCCCATTTAACCGATTATATATCCAATGATTTTGTCTAATCATAGTAATTTTCCAATAGTTATAAGCAATTCATCGACAATTTCATCATCACCATTTCTGATTTTGTTTACCAGACAACATCGAATATGATTTTCCAATATCAATTTTGATACTGAGTCCAATGCTGCTTGTGCAGCTGATACCTGGGCTAGGACGTCATCGCAATAGGCGTCTTTTTCTATCATTCCCTTTATTCCACGAATCTGGCCTTCAATGCGGTTGAGTCTTGAAGTAAGTGCAGATCTCAGTTTCTGCTCTCGCTCAGTCATTCTTTTACAACATTCTGTTTTATTGGCATTGGAATGTATTTCTTTTTCTTCTGGTTCCATGAATTAATCCATATATAATGCAGTTGCACTAGCCTTTCCTTTTTTGTTTTTCCCTTTGTACCATACCATGGTAGGGTACCATAATTTATAAAAAAATATATTGAAAATTACGTTTAGCACTGAATTACGGATGATGAATTTCCTCTTACTCCGATTTATAAGAATTCATGTGCATAGTTTTTTGACATTACTATTCAAAATTCGTGCAGCTTAATTTGGTTTCCTTCCCACAGTCTTTTGATTTTTCTACATAATATTATATTCACTACATTCATAATAACAATAAAATATGAAGATTTTATGAAGATTAATCAATTCTTTCGTTTATCATTAGGTTCCTATGATTAGAAATATTATTGATTAATCTCCATAGGCTGTTACTATACCAGCCTTTTCAAACAGAAACCTATGGAGATTCTATTGAAAATAACAGTGTTATCCACAGCAACCGCCACTGCTCGCGGGTGTATATTGTTGTATTTCTGTCTTAATGCTTTCAAGGTCAATATTTTTTATATCATCCACTACTTTGATGTAACCATGGAGCATGCCCATCCAGCATTGGAATGTAATATCTTTATCAGCGGTAAATTCCGCAGATTCCTTTTTAGTTTTTAGATCAAGCTGCTCTCCAGTTCCAGGAAATACCACAACATTGTTACAACTATTTAGTTTTTCAGCAATAAATTTAACTTTTGTTTTTAATCCTTTTTGTACTACAAGTGCAGCAGGTGAATATCCTTCATCCTTTACTGTCACAGTTACTTCTTGAACTCCATTTACAACCTTGGCTATTTGTATTTCGTCGGTTGGTATTTTCCCGCCTGCGAACTTGGTTGCTTTAGCGCCTGCCGCACAGCATCCGCCTGCACCAGCACCTGCGGTTATTGCATTATTATCTTGAGGATTAGTAATGTCACCAATACTAGTTGTCTCTGCAGAAACTTTATTTCCATCTGCGGTTACTGTGATTGTACTGCTGACCATACCCATCCAGCACGTATATGGAATTGTGCCTTCTTGAACCGGAGTGAAATTTATTTCGTTATCCCCTGGTACCAATGTCTTTTTGATGTTATATTTTGGGATTGTGACTGGATTGTTACATCCATTTAAATCTTCTTTCGTAACATTGATAATCCATTTTACCGGTATTCCTTTTTTTACAACAATTGGAACATAATTACCAGATTCAAATTTGGTAGTGATAACTTGAAAATCCCCTTCAACCTTGGCAACATTTTTTGTTGTTCCTGTTGCAGCAAAAGTTGTGTTTATTCCTGATAAATTCAGTCCACGGCCCACCATGACAATACCCAGAATCATTACAAGGATTGCACTTGCCTTCATCATTTTTTTAGTGAATTTCCCACTGAGAAATGAACTTATAGTTCCAAATCCAAACATCAATGGAACCGTTCCCAGACTAAACATGAACATCGACAACGCACCATTGATAAAGCTCCCCGTTCCCAAAGCGTAAATCTGCATAGCCTGCAATGGACCGCAAGGCATAAGACCGTTTAGAAGGCCAACATAAAATGGGCTGTTCCCCTTGTTTTGCAATGCAAATCTACTAAGAAACTTAGGCATGCGCGGATTGAATCTTTTTAGCCAAGGAAATATATTTAGCATATTAAGGCCCATGATCACCATGAATGTTCCGGAAAGAACTGCAATAATCCCTTTTGCCGTACCGGAAAAACTGATAGCAGATCCCAATGCGCCGACGATACCCCCGATAATTGTATATGAGGCCACTCTTCCCGCGTTATACAATAAACTTGGTTTTAATTTTTTGATTTTACTTTGTTCTGTTTCATCAAACTTGTAAGCCACGCACTGGGAAAGATTAATTCCACCACACATGGCGATACAGTGAATTGATGTGAATAATCCCACAACAAACAAAATTCCGAATCCCATGTTTTGATTTACTTGTGGGATGAAATTAAATCCAACAGTTTTACTTATTAATAAATAAAGAGCAAATATAACAATGCCAATACCTAGTATCTGGTTTATGGAAGTTTTTTTATCATCAGCTGGTTTATTTGTCTTGTTATAACTTATCGGGGATTTACTTACAGCTTTGGTTCCTGAACCAGGCTGCCCTAGCCTGACTTTATAATCAAGCTTTTCAATTGCTATAATAATCGCGGCAATTTTTATAACATTCACATCATAAGTTACCGTGACCATCGATTTATTGAAACTAGCAATAACCTCGTTTACTCCAGATAAAGCTTTGAGTTTTTTTTCAATTCTATTTTCACATCCCGAGCAAGTCATTCCTTCGACTTTTAATGTTTTTTTGATAATATGCTGCTCCATTTAGTTCACACTCCCCATCTTGATAATTATTTGAAACGAAATTTATCTTTAACTTTTCCAACTTGCAAATAGTTTTTGCGCTGTTGCTAAATAAGTTTTTGAGATAATGATCTGATCATTGTTTTCAGTTTTATCGCCCGATAGAATCGGCACTGGGTTGCAGCCGCCTTTTTCCTTCTCAACCTGGTCGAAACTGAATTTATTTCCGCAATTCTGACATACTAACTTATCTCCTATAACTTTGTAATAGCCTCTTCCAGAACTAAAACAGACCTGGCATGTGTTAAACGCAGTTCTTATGGTACCATCAGTTGCTTTCACGGCCACAATCTCCATTTTGGTCCCATTGATTTCATAAGGAACAAATGTCGCACTTTTAACTGAGCTTTTATCGATGACCAGATCTTTGTTATTAATTGTAGTTGCAACTTGCGAATTTATTTTACTCTCCGTTTTTGTTGGTTTCACGGTTTGGCTTTTTGCAACCGACCATACAATTCCTATCACCACAACTATCCCTAAAATTATAAATACATATTTCGATTTTTTCATATGCTAATTCTCCTTTATTTCGATAAATTAATTTTCATGATTTTATATTCTTCTTCAGATATCTCGCCCTTGGCATATCTCTCATTCAATATTGTCACTGCAGTATTTTTTCCTGAGTCGGCATTAGTTCCATTGCCACTGCAAACGTTATTGCTATTGCAACCGCTACCATTATTGCCATTGTTATAGTTATTGTTGTTATTGTTAAATATCATATAAAAAACATAAGCCCCACCAATTAACAAAATCAAAAATCCAAATATCATAATCTATTCACCTCCATCATCATTCCATCTCTTTTTTATTAAAATAGCCATATTTATTCGTCATCATTAATTCTTTGAATCCAGACAACAATGAATCTTACCGTTTCTAACAATCAATCTTAGTGATTCCATAATACTAAACAAAAATGAAGATTTTATGAAGATTACACAACTTAACTCATTTTTATTTTACAGTATGACTATAGATGCAAATTATTTAAAAATTCCAATTCTTTAATAAAGTTGGATTCCCTACAATCTGAGAACAGACCCGGACGCAAAAAAGTCTGACTCCTATATAATTTTGGAATCAGACCTAAGTGGTTTATTAATTATTTTCATGACTATCTGGTTAACTCAGCAAAGGTGGAATGACTATCAATATTGATTGTAAATGGCAAATTCATCAAACAAAATTCATCAAAATATTCCCAAATTTGGATATTCCGATTTTCTATAATCGAATAAACATGGGAAACTGGAATATTAGGGCATATAATCTTATGAGTAAACCATATAGTCATGATTATTTTTTATCTTGCCTCTTGGCATTTATTCAGCTGGCTTTTTATTGTTTCTAAAGTTTTAGATACCGATTTTTCTAAACCGCTGATAGCGCTCGTTAACCAGCTGGTCCTGGGTAAGTGTCATCTGACGAGAAAGGAATTGTTTGATTTCTTTTCTTAAAGGTAAAAACATTTCAAGTGTGTTAATTGCCTTGTCTTTTTCTTGTGTTCCGAGACTTGCAATTTCATCAGTTTCCATATCGGATGAATCAGACTTTGCAAAAACATTGATTTCTGTTTCAACGGTCACTGATTTGAAATCTTTGGTATTTTTATTTTTGTTTTTGTTTTTGTTTTTCGCATTGGCCTCATGATCCAGTTTATTGTTCTCTTCTTTATTTGTAATATTATTTCCGAAAGGTATTATTTTTTCAATAACACCGAGCACCAGAAGGTCTTCTGCTGTAAGTTTAAGACATTGCGCCGCCTGTGCGTTTTTAGTGGAGTCTTTCCACAAGATGCTGGCACAGCCCTCAGGGGATATGACTGAGTACACTGAGTTTTCCATCATCCATACCTGGTCAGCCACCGCAAGAGCTAATGCTCCACCACTACCGCCCTCACCAATCAAAATTGACAGGATAGGTGTCTTTAATGTCATCATTTCCATTAAATTTTCTGCAATAGCCTGCCCTTGTCCCCGTTCTTCAGCGCCGATTCCACAAAATGCTCCTGATGTGTCAACAAAACAAATAACCGGTCTATGGAATTTTTGTGCCTGTTTCATCAATCTCAATGCTTTTCTGTAACCTTCCGGATGAGCAGAACCAAAATTACGAAGAATTTTATCCTTGACATCTGTTCCCTTTTCCAGACCAATAACTGTGCAAGGTATTCCATCAAAAAAAGCTATTCCACCTATAACGGCCCTGTCCTCAGCAAATCTGCGGTCGCCTGCAAACGGGAGAAATCCATCAAAAAGTTGCGAAATATATGAAACACTGGTTGGGCGGTCTTTAGCTCTTGCCAATTTTACTTTATCATATGCATTATTCGTCATATATCATACCAAGTCTGACCCAAAAAAGTCAGACTTTCTCTCCTTTGCTATGCAGTTTCAAAACCTGTGCCAGGTAGCTTTTCATTTCATTTCGTGAAACTATGGCATCAAGGAATCCTTTTTCTAGTAAAAACTCAGCAGATTGGAATCCTTCTGGAAGTGTCTGCTTGATTGTCTGCTCAATTACGCGCGGGCCTGCGAATCCAATCAACGCCCTGGGCTCGGCTATTGTGATATCGCCTTCCATTGCAAAGCTTGCTGTTACTCCTCCTGTGGTTGGATTGGTTAGAATCGCAACGTACAACAGCCCTTTATCACTATGGAGTTTGACCGCACCACTTGTTTTAGCCATTTGCATCAAAGACAAGATACCTTCTTGCATCCTTGCTCCGCCTGACGCGCAAAACACCAGGACGGGTAGCTCGTTTGCCATGGCATATTCAAATGCTCTTGTGATTTTTTCTCCGACGACGCAACCCATGCTGGCCATTATAAATCCAGGTTCCATTGAACATACAACGGTTGAAATATTATCAATCCTGCCCATGCCGCTTACTACAGCTTCCAATTCTCCTGTCGAGCTTTTTGCCGATTCCAGCTTGGCATCATAGTTTGGAAAATTTATCCTGTTGGTTGAGGTTAGCGTGGCATCAAACTCTTCAAAACTATTTTCATCCAAAATCAGCTCCAACCGCTCTCTTGCAGTCAGTCTAAAATGATAAGCGCAACTAGGGCATACTTGATTGTTACTCTTTACTTCATCTGCCAGAAAAGCATTTTTGCAATCTGGACATGATTTCCACATTTCATCTGGAATGCTTGGATTCTCGGGATTTCTTTTGCCAATTAATTTATGCTTGTTGTGTGATTCCAGCCATAAATCTGGTTTTTTAAAAGAATTTTTATTTAGCATTGCCACTCCTTCCTTGCTCTTAGAAAAAAATTATCGATATTTTTTAAAATTTTTGCTTAATCTTCAATTAAAAATTATTTACTTGAAGCTTAAAATGATTTTCATATTGCATTCAAACCCTAATGTTATCTTTTTCAATTCATCTTCAAATTACTACACTATTGCATTGCATAAATCTAATTTGCCAATCACGTAATGAATATATGAACAGGTATGGACCTTCGTCTAAATAATTTCACTTTTTTCCTTTTCCTTCATCTGTTCGAGAATCTCATTCATAAACCCTGTGTCATATTTACCAGAAAGGAATCTTCTGTCCTTAAGAATCCGTCTTTGGAGTTCACTATTGTGAGTCACTCCCTCAATTACCAGTTCGCATAACGCAGCTTGCATTTTGCGGATCGCCTCACCTCTTGTCTTGGAATAAACAATCAGTTTACCTATCATTGAATCGTAGAAAGGAGGTATCTGGTAACCTTGGAAAATTGCAGAATCAAACCTAACTCCCGGACCGCCTGGAACATGGAGAAGATTGATAGTTCCACTTTGTGGGCGAAAATTAAATTCCGGATCTTCGGCATTTATTCTACATTCGATTGCATGCCCCTGGATATGGATATCTTCTTGCTTGAATGGCAATGGAATACCAAACGCCACCCTGATCTGCCATTGAACCAGATCTATTCCTGTGACCATCTCTGTGACAGGATGCTCGACTTGTAAACGTGTGTTCATTTCCATAAAATAAAAATTGCCACAAGCTTCATACAAAAACTCAATAGTTCCAACGTTTGTATAATTGGTAGCCTTTACAGCCCTGGTAGCGACATCAATCATTTTTGCTCTTGTCTCTTGCGAAATCGCAGCAGACGGGCTCTCTTCAATCAACTTTTGATTTTTGCGTTGAACAGAACATTCGCGCTCTCCAAGACAGACCACATTACCTTGTTTATCCGCAAGTATCTGCATCTCGATATGTTTAACAGGAGAAAGATATTTCTCCATATATACAGCGCCATCACCAAACGCACTTTCCGCTTCCTGCGATGCGGTCATAAATGCGTGGTCATATTCCTCAATCGCCTTAACCAGACGAATTCCCCTGCCGCCGCCACCGCTCCTCGCCTTGATCAAAAGAGGAAACCCAATTTCAAGTGCTTTTTCTTTTGCAACTGCACGGTCCAATATGACCTCGCTGCCCGGGACGACTGGAACGTTTGCATCGATCATGGTTTTCCTGGCAATGTTCTTATCCCCCATACGAGAAATAATTTCAGAAGAAGGTCCGATAAATTCAATATTGCATTGTTCGCATAATGAGGCGAATGTTGCATTTTCAGATAAAAGGCCGTATCCAGGGTGGATAGCCTGGGATTTTGTCGCGACTGCGGCGGTAAGGATAGCTCCCATGTTGAGGTAGCTGTCTTTTACCTTGGGTCCGCCAATGCAGTAACTCTCGTCCGCCATGCTGACATGCATTGCGTTTTTATCAGCTTGCGAGTAAATTGCAACCGTTTCAATACCCATTTCTTTGCATGCGCGA
>Ga0209125_1003208_pt1 | contig 11525 bp, 10 predicted proteins | sample BarGraIncub1131A_FD_184503 | JGI IMG/M metagenome (GOLD analysis project Ga0209125, IMG submission 184503) | Arctic peat soil microbial communities from Barrow, Alaska - Barrow Graham LP Incubations 11-31A (SPAdes) (version 2) | ecosystem: Environmental > Terrestrial > Soil > Wetlands > Peat... | reverse complement strand
AGAAGAAAAAAAACAAGATTTAATAAAGGAAGATGTTTTAGAAAATTCTGTAGAAGAAAAAGAACAAGATTTATTAAAGGATATTCCCTTGCAAAATAAAGATTATATTAGGTTTGAAGGTGTAAATAATGAAAATATCATAGAAGGGAATCATAAAACCATCGCAAAAGAAGAGTTCTATAAAAATACCTATAATTATCAAGTAGAAGAGGATACACTTGAAAAGTGTAAAGCAACGGTTACGTCTGTAATGCTGCCTCTTTGCGAGAATAATTCTCATAATTCTAAAGTTATTGAAGACACTGTAACGGTAAAAATTCCAGTGGTGTTAACTGAAAGTACTGTAACTATTACCATTGAGTCTTCTCTTAAACTAGAGGATGCTGTCTTACAAATTAAACACATTAGAAAAAATGTATATTTAAATCATTGCAAACTTATTTCTAATACTGAAGGTGGCAAACACAATACCGAAATACTATTTATAGATGGCTTTATTAGGAAGAATATAGAATACATCGCTAAAGACAATAATGATAATGGAGCAACATGCGGAAAGGTTAAATATGTTACAGTTAAAGTTCCATTTAGCTGCACTACTAGAATCATGTTCAACGCTTACCCTAAGTTTAAACCAAGTACTTATCAAGATGAAGTGAAAATACTACAAACTAGTGTTAAGGTTTTCGATCATTGTGGAGAAGATATAACTGGAGGAGATACTCTTGAGCAAAGTTTTAAAACAATGGAATTTTTTAATGAAAAAGTATTCTGTGAATTAATTAGTGCTGAAATTGTTGAATCTGACATTCTTGAAAATGCAATAAATAAAGAGTATAAAACACATTTAGATGGAGGCTTTCACGATATTACCGAAAAAGTAGTACTATTTTTAACCATAAAATTATTGCAAAATCAGGATATACAAATTTCAAAAAAATATCTAATTGATTATAATTAAGTTTAAGGTATTGACATAATTTCAAAAAAACATGAACATAAGAGTAAATTTTATGTTCATGTTTTTTTAATAAAACCATCTAAAAAAATTTCCATTATAAAATAAAAATAAATCCTATTTTTCTCCTAAGACTTAATATATAATATGTAGAGGATAAAAAAATGGTGCCTTAAATATCACTATATTTCAAATCTTGGAATGAAAGATAAAAGCATAGAGAAATTGAAATAATATGAGTAAATGCAGTAATATATATATAAGTAGGATATAATAGTCTTTAAGTAATGTGATAAAATAAAATAGTTTGGTAATTTTTTTTAATAATTAAACATAAATTTAATTAAAACAGTGGGGTTGTTAAGTATGTCAGAAAAAAGGATATTCAATGAAGAAATAAGTATTAAAGAAAAAATAGAAACGAAGATTAAGAAACCTAGTAAATACATAGTAATTATTCATAATGATGATTATACAAGTATGGATTTTGTTGTGCAGGTTTTAGTTGGAGTTTTTAAAAAACAGGTTGTGGAAGCCACAAAAATCATGTTTGATGTCCATAAAAAAGGTAGCGGTGTTGCAGGAATATATAGCTATGATGTAGGTCTTACAAAAATTGATCAAACTATGGAGATGTGTGAGGAAAGTGGATTTCCACTGAAACTAACCTTAGAAGAGGAGTAATTATGCAATTAGATAATATAGTAAATGAAATTATTACTGCAGCTTATAATGAAGCTCAAATGTCAAAACATGAATATTTTACGCCGGAACATATTCTCTACGCTTCTCTATTTTTTGAAGAGGGAATTGAAATAGTAGAGAATAGTGGTGGTAGTGTCAAAGGACTTAAAAGTCAAATAACTAAATTTTTAAAAGAAAATATAGAGATTGTAGAAGATATAGATCCAATTCAAACAATTGGGATTCAAACCATTTTATCAACAGCTGCAGATCACGTTATGCTCTCTGGCAAAGAGCTAGTTAAGATAGGTGATGTGATGGTGGCAATGTACGATGATGACGAAAGTTTTGCTTCTTATTTTTTAAGGCAGCAGCAAATTAAGAGGAGAGATCTTTTAAATTATATAGCTCATGGCATATCTGTTGTAGACCCTTTTGATTTCGATGGAGCAACAAATCACAAGGGGGAAGAATCAGTAAGCTTTGAGGAAAATGATGAGGATATGGAATATAACTATGATGAAGAAGGCGACAATACTATTGATAAGGTCAACTTTTTAAGTAATTTTACTGTAGAGCTTACAGAGAAAGCTAGCAAGGGAGAAATGGATCCTCTCATTGGTAGGCAAGATATTCTGCAAAGAACACTGCAGGTATTATGTAGGAGGCTTAAAAACAATCCAGTTCATGTAGGAGAGCCTGGGGTGGGTAAAACTGCTATAACTGAGGGACTTGCACAGCTAATTGCAGAAAACAAGGTGCCAAAGTTATTACAAGGAAGCAAAATATATTATTTGGATATGGGTTCTCTCATTGCTGGTACAAAGTATAGAGGAGATTTTGAAGAACGTATTAAAAAACTATTAAGTGAAATTAGTAAAGAAGAAAAACCTATAGTGTATATTGATGAAATTCACACTATAATAGGAGCGGGTGCAGTTTCTGGCGGGTCAATGGATGCATCAAATATTTTAAAACCTTTTCTTGCAGATGGCAAGGTAAGATTTATTGGCTCAACTACTTATGATGAATATAAGAAATATTTTGAAAAGGATAGTGCATTAGCTAGAAGATTTCAAAAGATTGAAGTTCCAGAGCCGTCCATCGAGGATACTTTTGATATCCTTATGGGACTCAAGGATAAATATGAAGCTTATCATAAGGTTATATACAAGGAAGAAGCATTAAAAATTGCAGTAGAATTATCTAGCAAGTACATTAAGGATAGATTTCTTCCAGATAAAGCTATAGATATTATGGATGAGGCAGGTGCTTATGCAAGGCTTAATGCTGGGGAGAAGGAAGAAACCATTGTTATTACGGTAGGTGCAATTGAAAAAATAGTTGCTTCAATTGCAAAAATTCCAGAGCAAAGTGTATCAAATAATGAAGCTGGTACATTAAAGAATTTAGACCTAATTTTAAAGAAACAAGTTTTTGGCCAAGGTGTAGCAATTGATACCTTAGTAAAAGCAATAAAGAGATCTAGGGCAGGTTTTAATGAAGAGGACAAACCAATAGCATCTCTCCTGTTCGTGGGTCCTACAGGAGTTGGAAAGACAGAAATAAGTAAGCAATTGGCAAAAAGCCTTGCTATTCCACTTATTAGATTTGATATGAGTGAATACCAAGAGAAGCATACTGTTGCGAGGCTTATAGGTGCACCACCAGGATATGTTGGTTATGAAGAGGGTGGCCTATTAATTGATGCTATCAAAAAAAATCCTTATTGCGTGCTACTTCTTGATGAGATTGAAAAAGCTCACCCTGATGTATTTAATGTGTTACTACAGGTTATGGATTATGCAACTTTAACGGATAATACGGGTAAAAAAGCAGATTTCAGAAACGTGATTTTAATTATGACCTCCAATGCAGGAGCAAGGGAGGCTAGCAAACATATAATTGGGTTTGGGGATAGATTTGGGACAGAGGAAGCAATTAATAAAGAGGTAGAACGAGTATTCTCTCCTGAATTTAGAAATAGATTAGACAACATAATTGCCTTTAATAAAATTGATGAAGTCATGGCTCTTGCAATTGCTAAGAAGGCAATGAAGCAGTTTGAAGAAAAACTATTAACCAAAAATATAAAATTAAAGGTTGCAGATAATTTGTATGATTGGTTAAGCAAAAAGGGTTTTTCAGAGGCTTACGGCGCCAGGGAAATTAATAGAGTAGTTCAACAAGAAATCAAGACTTATTTTGTAGATGAAGTGCTATTTGGAGAACTCAGCAAAGGTGGGAGCGCAACAGTCGATATTGTTGATGGTAAACTTAAAATTAGTAAAGTAGAGTAGATAAAAGATGTTGCTAATGTATTTAGCAACATCTTTTATTTAATAACCTCTGTTTTAGAAAATATGCTACTTAATATTACAATATCCACAGTTCTATTCTTAGCTTTTCCTGCTTGAGAACTATTATTTGCAATTGGTCTATTTTCTCCATAAGCTACCGCTGATATCCTTTTAGAATTAATTCCTGATTGTGAAATAAGTAATTCGGTAACATTAGTTGCGCGAATAGCAGAAAGCTGCCAGTTTGAACTAAATTCATTGTTGCTAATGGGAGTATCATCGGTGTGCCCTTCTATTCTAATATAATTGTTAACATTATTTAGAATTTTACCTATGCTAATTAGTTTTTTAGAAGATCCTGTTATAACAGTTGCTTTACCAATATCAAAGAGCATAGTACTATTAAGACTTATAGCAAGACCTCTTTCATCAATTTTAGTAGATACACTACTACTTAGTCCATTTTTTTTCAAATAGTTATCAACATTTTTTTTAATAGCCTCCATTTTATTTTCTTCTATTGCCTTAGTAATATCAGCTGCTGATTTCTCGTCCACTGTAGTTTTGTCAGGGGGTGTACTACTTGAATCTAAAGAGCTTACGCCAGATTCATCTCCAACAATAGATTTACCACTACCACCTGAAAAAGCCGCATTAAGTGACTTTGATAACTGTTGATATTTAGTTGCGCTTACAGTGCTTGATGCATACATAATAACAAAAAATATCATAAGTAAGGTTATTAAATCTGAATAAGTTAAAAGCCACCGTTCGTGATTAGGTTCTTTTTCTTCTCTTTTTTTCATGATGGTGTAACCTCATTATTTATTCCATCAAATTTTTTTATTTGTTTCTTATCTAAGAAACCCTTTAATTTTTCAGCCAATATATTAGGATTTGCACCTTCTTGCATAAGAAGAACAGCCTCTATTATTAGTTGCTTCTCTCTAATTTCTTCATTATTTAAATCCTTTAATCTTGATGCAATAGGAAGAAATATTAAATTTGCAGATCCAACACCATATAGAGTAGCTATAAATGCAACGGCAATTTTCTCTCCTAAAACAGATGGGTCAGCCAGGTTACTTAAAACTTGTACTAATCCCATAACGGTACCTATAACGCCCATGGTAGGTGCAAAACCACCCGCTGATTCAAAGATAGCAGCATTTTCTTTATGTCTGTCATAGGTTGATTCAAGTTCAAACTCTAATATAGTTTTTACCATCTGAGGATCTACTCCATCTACAACTAGTTGCAAACCTTTCTTCATAAAAGGGTCCAATTCATCAGTTATTTCGCCTTCTATGCTAAGTAAACCCTCTTTTCTAGTTTTAAATGATAATTGCTTAAAATAGCTAACAATTTCTACTAAATCTTTTTCTTTAGCTGTAAACAAAATTTTGAGCATTGCAGGAATATTCTTCAATTTATTAGGAGATGATCCAAGCCCTACGGACCCAATTGTACCTCCAAATACGATTATAGCTGCACTTCCAGCAGCAAGCATAGCGGGACTTCCACCTTCTAAAATGAAGGCACCTATCATTGAACCAAAACTTAATAACAAAAATATTATTGAAAAAATATTCATAAAATCCTCCTAATATTGCAGTTCACATAATACTAAATTTAATATAATAATACTTACACATTCATAATAAATAAAATCATATCATATCATAATCTTCGAACAAACTTAGTTATTATTTAGTGTTTTTTAAAAAAAAATCAGTATATGTATTACTATTTCCTTGGTATAACCTCTGTCCAGTATCCATCAGGATCCATAATAAAATATATTCCCATAGGTTTATTTTCAAAGCAGATGTATCCCATTTTTTTATGGAATGCGTATGCCTTTTCAAAATCATCTGTAACTACAGCAAGATGAAATTCATTTTCACCTAAATCGTAAGGCTCAGTTCTATCCTTCATACAAGTAAGCTCTAATTTATGCTCAGTTGTTTCATCACCTAAAAATACTAGGGTAAAACTATCATCGGCTGGATGAAATCGACTAGTCTCTATGAATCCTAAGGCATTTTTATAAAAATCTATGCTTTTTTTCAAATCCAATACATTTATGTTATTATGGTCAAAAGAGAAATTCATTAATATAACCACCTTTCAAAGAAATTAATTTATAATATATTATCATTATATGCTTTCTTGAATTCAATTCATAAAATTTTAAAAAATAAAGTACATCATATATAATATATTTATATGTACACAAAGCAATGTTCGTATATAATTATTATAGCATTATATGCAAGGGCGAATATATAGACGAATTGATGTTTCTGTATTTGAATTGCAAATAAAATAATAATAATATAAGGAGCGATAATTAATGAAAGAAGTGGAAGCGAAAATATACTATATATACCATAGTGGATTTGCAATTAAAACTAAAAATCATTTTCTAATATTTGATTATTATAAGGAGCCCCTAGAAAATTATGATGATAATAGGTCTGAAGTGTTATCTTTTGAAAATATTAAAGAGAAGAAAAATGTTTATGTGTTTTCATCGCATAGTCATGCGGATCATTTTAATTCTAGTATTTTAGAGTGGGAGAAATGCAACAAAAATATTCAGTATATACTCAGCGATGACATAAAAGCAGATAAGAATAAGACAAACTATAGATTTATAAAGGAAGGTCAAGAAATATTATTAGAAAATGTTTATGTAAAGGCTTATGGTTCAACAGACATTGGGATATCTTTTTTAGTAAAAGTGGATGGGTTAACTATTTTTCATGCTGGAGATCTTAATTGGTGGCATTGGAAAGACGACAGCTTAGAGGAACAAAATGAAGCGAAGTCCTTATTTAAAGCTCACATAGAAAAATTAAAACAAGAAAAGAGTATAGATATAGCTTTTTTTCCTGTGGACCCAAGGCTTCAAGAATTTTATTATATAGGTGGGAAGTATTTTGCAGAAAAAATCCACCCAAAACTACTTATTCCTATGCATTTCGGAAATGATGTTTCTATTACTAAAGAGTTCGCAAGGCGAATGAGTGAAATTAATATAAGCGCGGTTGAAATAACTCATACAGGGCAAGAAATAAAATATTAAAATTTTTTTAATTTATTTGGATAATTATATTGATTTATGTCAATAATTTAAATAACCAAATAAAAAAGCATCACATGCAGTATTTTTTAGTCCCCCTAAATTAATATTGCGAGTGGTGCTTTTTATATGGGAATAAATACTAAAGTACGTTTAAAATTAAAAGTAATGTTTATATTTACATAGTTCACTAACTGTGATAACTTTACTTAAGAAAGTATAAAATAGAAAGTAGAAAGTAGGACGTGACTAATGGGTCGACAAATGAGGCTAGAAACTAAAAATGAAAACATTTTAAATTATATTTATATTATTGTTGGAGCGACAATACTGGCGGCAGGTGTAAATATGTTTTTTGCAAAGTTGAAACTAGTAACAGGCGGACTTTCGGGTCTTGCTATTGTTATTGAATATCTCACAAAAAAACATTATGGAATTGAAATACCATTGTGGTTCACAAATATTGCAGTAAACATACCTTTAATCGCTATCGCTATAAAACTTAAAGGTAGAAAATTTGTAGGTAAATCTATTTTTGCATCGGCATATCTATCTTTTGCATTGTATTACACAAGTTTTATACCATCACCACAAGTAGACCTATTGCTTGCTAGTATATTTGGTGGCGTATTTGTTGGTACAGGCCTAGGTTTTGTATTAAGAGCATCAGCGAGTACTGGTGGAACTGACCTAGCAGCAAATATTATTAAAGTTTATTTGAAGAATGTGCCAATAGCTAAAATTATATTAGTAATTGATTCAAGTATTGTATTACTGGGTGCTTTTGTATTCGGAGCTCAAAAAGCAATGTACGCGCTAATTTCAATATATATAGTTGCTAAAGTTATAGATAGTATACTTGAGGGGATAAATTTTTCAAAGGCGGTATTTATTATTTCAGATTATTCAAATGAAATAGCGGAAATACTAATGACAGATTTAAATAGAGGTGTTACAGGAATACATGCTACAGGGATGTATACAAAAGGAGAAAAGCAAGTATTATTTGTAGTAGTTGGAAAAAATGAAATAGTGCCTCTCCAAAAAATGGTTAAACAAGTAGATACCAAAGCATTTATTACTGTTGCAGATGTGAGAGAAGTATTAGGCGAGGGATTTACAGAATAAAATCATAATATAGTGGGGATAAGAATTTATTTTTAAAAAAATCTTCTAAAGGTGTAAATAGGGAACATTTCCAAAGTATATTTCGAAGTCTTCATGCACAGACTAGATTTAGAAAGGAAGTGATTATATATGAATGAAAGATTAAATAGTAAACCTATTATATTTGATCATCCAGAAAAACTTACAGAAGGAGTTTCTTTAGTAGAAGGTGATGTTTCAGCAAAAACTTTTATAAACGAAGTTGATGGAAAGGTAAAATCTAACATTGTTATTGAGAATAAGGTTACTGGAGAGATAGCTAAGAGAGATGCAGTTATTGGTGAAATAGTTGAGGATGAAGATGTAGATGTAGACAAAATTGACGATGAGGACTAATTATTTATATTTAATAGTCCTGAATTGCAAGGTAAATAGTTAAGAGGGAATGTTAAGAATATCTATTTGTTTAATTACGCTATAAAGTGGACGTAAGAAAAAAGTCTACTTTATAGCGTATTTATAATATATTTTGTTAAAAAGCAACTTCAAATGAATATTTGACAATTATTATGAAAAATATTATAATTACATACATATAAATAGTAATTAGTGCATATGCTAATACTTATAACATTTAAATATAAAGACAGTGAAGAGAAGAGTAGATATAAAAGGTAGTCAAAGCGAGTTGGTGATGGTGAAAGACCAATACGAAGTTTATTATTAAAGAACATCTCAGAGTTTCTAACCGAAATCATTAGGAGAGTAGGCTTAGACGGGTCCAATCCGTTAATTATTGGGTAGTATCGAATTATAATTCGCAGTAACGAATATAAAATTCTGTACTAATTAGAGTAGTCATATTTTATGACAAAATGGGTGGCAACGCGAACTATAGCCTTTCGTCCCTTTATTATTAGGGGATGGAAGGCTTTTTTATTATTTAAAAAATATAAAATTATAAGGAGGTCAATTTTATGGAAAAAGTACTAGTAAAACAGATTTATAAAGAGAAAGAAAAATATGCTGATGGAATTGTATCTATCTCTGGATGGATAAGAACAATAAGATCTTCTAAAGCGTTTGGGTTTATAGAAGTTAATGACGGAAGTTTCTTTAAAAATATCCAAGTGGTTTTTGAGGAAGATTTAGAGAATTTTGCCGAAATAGCTAAATTACCTATAAGTTCATCTTTGACTATAGAGGGTAAACTTGTCGTAACAACCGGTGCTAAGCAACCATTTGAAGTTAAAGCTACTAAAATAATGATCGAGGGTATGTCAAATACTGATTATCCACTGCAAAAGAAAAGACATTCTTTTGAGTATTTAAGGACTATTGCACACTTAAGGCCAAGAAGTAATGCGTTTTCTGCAGTCTTTAGAGTGCGTTCATTAACTGCTTTTGCTATACATGAATTTTTTCAAAAGAAAGGTTTTGTATATACTCATACACCAATAATAACAGGTAGTGATTGTGAAGGTGCAGGTGAAATGTTCAGGATATCAACTCTTGATTTAGCTAATATTCCACTGGATGAAAATAAAAAAGTTGATTACTCTAAGGATTTCTTTGGTAAAGAAACTAGCTTAACAGTAAGTGGGCAGTTAGCAGCAGAGGCTTTTGCTTTGGCTTTTAGAAATGTTTATACTTTCGGTCCAACATTTAGAGCAGAAAATTCAAATACAGGAAGACATGCAGCTGAGTTTTGGATGATAGAGCCTGAAATAGCATTTGCGGATTTGAAAGATGATATGAAGCTTGCAGAAGATATGATGAAATACATAATTAAATATGTTCTTGACAACGCTCCAGAGGAAATGGAGTTCTTTAATAGTTTTGTAGATAAAAATTTAATTGAAAGATTAAATGGTGTTGTAAACGCAGAATTTGGTCAGATAACATACACTGAAGCTGTAGATATTTTAATTAAATCAGGAAAGGAGTTCCAGTATCCAGTAACTTGGGGCTGCGATCTTCAAACTGAGCATGAAAGATATTTGACAGAAGAAGTGTTTAAAAAACCATTATTTGTAACTGATTATCCAAAGGAAATAAAATCATTTTATATGAGAATGAACGATGACAATAAGACAGTTGCAGCAGCGGACTTACTAGTACCTGGGATAGGAGAAATCATAGGTGGAAGTCAAAGAGAAGAAAGGCAAGATATCTTAGAGGCTAGAATGGAAGAATGCGGTCTTAATAAAGAGGATTATTGGTGGTATCTAGAGCTAAGGAAATACGGCGGAACTAAACATGCTGGATTTGGATTAGGTTTTGAAAGAGCTATCATGTATATTACAGGTATGAGTAATATTAGAGACGTTATACCATTCCCAAGAACAACTGGTTCAGCTGAGTTTTAATTAAGATTTTTTGATGTATAATTTTAATCTCTTAGCCAAAAGGCTGAGGGATTTTATTTTTTTATGTGTTATTATTAGTTATTACATTAAATATAAATGTACTTGCTTCGTACATATTATAATTTGGATGAGGGGGAAAGTAAGAATGAGAAAAATTATTAAAGAATATATATTGATAACTATTGGAATAGCACTAACAGCTGTAGGATTTTATTTTTTCTTAGTGCCAAACGATTTAGCGGTAGGTGGGGTTAGTGGACTTGCGATGGTTATAAATTGGTATATGCCAGGGCTTACTATTGGCGTTATAATGCTTGTCTTGAACGTGATATTATTCATTGTAGGGTTCTTATTCCTAGGATCAAATTTTGGAGTTAAGACGACTTATGCTAGCTTTGGGTTGTCTGCTATGATATGGGTATTAGAAAAGGCTTATCCAATGAATGGAAGTATAACAAATGATATATTTCTTGAGTTAATATTTGGAATATTAATAAGTGCAGTGGGTATGGGTATCGTATTTAATCAAAATGCTTCTACAGGAGGAACTGATATAATAGCTAAAATGTTAAATAAATATTTTCACCTAGATATAGGTAAAGCTCTGCTTTTAGCTGATTTTTTTGTAATCGTATTGGCAGCCATAGCATTTGGGCCAAGAATAGGAATGTATGCATTACTTGGGGTTATTATAAGTGGATTTACAATAGACGCAGTTATTGCAGGAATGAATAATTGTAAAAAGGTCGAAGTTGCCAGTTCAAAAGGAGAAGAGATTAAAAAATTTATAATAGAAAAATTAGATAGAGGGGCTACTTTATATACTGCAAAAGGAGCTTACACTAATGATGAAAAAGAAATTATAACTACTGTGTTAGGTAACAAACAGTTTATAAAATTAAAAAATTATATAAAAGAGATTGATAAAAAGGCATTTATAATTACTTATAATGTGCATGAAACTCTTGGAGAGGGGTTCAAGGACATAAACGAATAAAAAAAAATACAAGCTACTGACA
>Ga0209125_1003207_pt1 | contig 11527 bp, 12 predicted proteins | sample BarGraIncub1131A_FD_184503 | JGI IMG/M metagenome (GOLD analysis project Ga0209125, IMG submission 184503) | Arctic peat soil microbial communities from Barrow, Alaska - Barrow Graham LP Incubations 11-31A (SPAdes) (version 2) | ecosystem: Environmental > Terrestrial > Soil > Wetlands > Peat... | reverse complement strand
TTTAACTATAACAACACCTACCGGTACTTCATTTAATAATAATGATCTTTTAGCTTCTTTTAATGCTTCATGAATAAAATGATTTTTCATGTAAACCCCTCTACTATATAATTATAGTACTCTCGGAAACTCTCAAGCCATTGCTAATTCTAGGTTCATTTTTATGCATATATCAACTTCACCCCAGAATTTCTTCGAGTTTTATATCTTGCGGATAACTTATATATTCTAAGTTATCCACAGTATTATTGATTTATTTTAATTAAATAGTTTGAAATAAGACTTGACAGCAGTAAAAAAATCTCAAAATGAATTATGTATATTATTACCATTTTTCATTTAAAAGGAGTGATTTTTATGTTAACTGTTAAGGCATCACATACTCAATATCAAAATTTTGTTGAAACATTTCTAGAAAAATTCTTTATTCAAAATAATCAAGAAATTACTTTAATTGAACGTAGTTCAATAATAATAAAAATCTGGTCTGCCGACCTAACCGGAATTGTTCCTCTAGTACAGAGTACTTATTCTAAATCCAATCAAGGGGCTCCGCCCAAAGATGCGGTAGCTTTACTCAGGTCACTTATTATTATGGCTTACTGTAAAGAAACTAGCATATCATCTTGGATAAACACATTACGTTCAGAACCTTTTTATGCAATTCTGTCAGGCTTTATCCCTGCATGCTACTCGCCTTTTAAAGCCGAAGGCATACTTGCTGATCAAATACCTGGTATAGGTACTTTTTATGATTTTATGGATAGGCTGATTCATAAGGATAAAATCCTACATAAATCCAAACTGCGTAAAGTAAAACGCAAACCAACTAAAAAACAAAAGAAAAACCAAAAGATGAATAACTCAAAATCTGGTGTGGTCGAACGTTTAGTTAAAAGGATCTTAAAATATGATAATTCTAAGCTTTCTGACAGAATAGAATCCAAAATGAACAACATACTTAAAGAATTATTTGTTATTCCTTCTTTATCATTGGGCATTTTGGGTGACCCTTCTAAACTAAATATCGCCGGTGATGGAACTTGTATGCCAACGCAGGCTTCGCCTTATGGTAAAAAAGTTTGTGATTGCAAACTTAAACCTGGAGAACGTTGTGATTGTTATCGAAAGTTTACCGATCCCAGTGCTAGCTGGGGTTGGGATAGCTTTAATGAACACTATTACTATGGTCATACTTATCATGGGTTTACTGCCTGTGATAGTTTTTACAGCCTACCTATCCATATTAAATTTGTTAGTGCAGCACGGCATGATTCTATTACCGGTGTTTATGAACTTAAGGAACTTATAGATTTATATCCTGAAATTAAATTCTATTCTATAGCCTTAGATTCTGCTTATGATGCTAATGCTTTTTATCTTTTATGCATGCATTATGGAATAAATCCTATTATTGATTTAAATTCACGTTCTTCAAAACCTTCATCAGGCAATGATTTTGTTGAACTTAATGATAAAGGTATTCCTCATGGGAAAATTTGTGGACACCAGCTTCGTAATTGGGACATTGTCCGAAAGGAATATAGACATAAATGGCTATTCCCAGTTCAATGTGACCACTGTGAAAAATGTCCTATTAAAAGCAAGAAAATTTATTACACTAAAACATTATATAACCCAAGATATTTTACTCCTATACTAAGGGGTTCAAAGCAATGGAAATCTCTTTATAAACGACGCTCAACTACTGAAAGGTGTTGGGATAGAATAAACAACGACTTCCATGCTGAAACAGCGATTATATATTCCGTTAGTCGTAGACTAACAAGAGTATTTCTTGGTGCGTTTTGCTGCTTTATAGATGCCTGGGCTAATGAAAAAAAGGTAACCCTTGCTGATATCTTCCCGGTTTTCAAGAAAATAGCTGTTTAATTTATAATCAGTTTAAATTCAATAACCAGCCTACGGCTTTTTTGAAATAGTGTATAAAAAGGCCTTTTTGTCATGCCTACTATTGATTGAAGTATAGTATTCCATCCAAATAAATACTTTTGTTCCTCAAATATGGAAATTGCTAATTATTGTTTTCCGAGAACACTCTAATTAATATTCTTTAATAATTTCTATTGTCTAAATTATACTTCTTAAACATTACATTTTCAATATGTTTTATTTTTTGCATTTTCAAAATAGATTTTATAAAATATAGAATTTTTTATATATAAAAAAAACTAGCAAAGTATTACTTTACTAGTTCTTGGTGCACACGAGAGGAGTCGAACCTCCGGCCTTCCCCTTAGGAGGGGGACGCTCTATCCAACTGAGCTACGGGTGCATATTTTATTTCTACTTAAACATAGTATTACACTTTTGAAAGTATGTCAACCTATAGATAATTTAAAATATATATATTTATAAAAATCGTCAAAATATTATTGCGTTTATCTATTAAAAGAATTTTAATAGATGAAATAGTATATAATGTATTATATACACTATTAATTGGAGGTGTTTTAATTGAATAATGATATAAAGAATTTTTTCCTAGCAGGTATTGGTTCTGCAGCTTATACTTTTGAGAAAGCTACAAATTTAATAGATGATTTTGTACAAAAGGGCAAATTAACCTTAGAAGAGGGTAAAGATTTATCTGAAGAACTAAAACGGACTGTAAAAGAAAAAAAGGAAGAAAGAAAGTCTGTTATAAAAGAGGCAAACACAATTTTAAAAGACAAATGTGCTTTGACAAAAGAAGATGTGGTTTTAATCCTTTCAAAAATGAACCTTGCAACTAAAGAAGACATTGAAAATTTAAACAAAAGATTATCAAATTTAGAGGTAACCCGTTCATAAGTCACGAATAGAAATCAATAGGAGTCCTAATATTCTTCTAGGACTTTTATTGTTAACGACATTTCAGCACCACAGGTGATGATTTAAGTGAGGTAATAAAATGCGACGAAATTCCGTTAAACGATTTAGAGAAATTATCAAAGTTCTTGGTTCTTACGGCTTTGGTTCTATTATAGACTATAAATTTAATAAACAAAATAAGCTCCCGGTGAATTTAAGGCAAGCATTTGAAGAACTTGGCCCAACCTTTATAAAAATCGGCCAAATATTAAGTACTAGACCAGATTTATTATCTTCCGAATATATAATTGAACTTTCTAAACTTCAAGATAGTGTGATTCCAGAAGACATTGAAACCATAAAAAAAATATTTTTTGATGAATTTTTAGTATCAACAACAGATTGCTTTGAGAAATTTTATGAAAAACCTTTGGCCTCTGCCTCTATATCTCAAGTACATAAAGCTACATTAAAGGATGGTAGGGATGTTGTAGTAAAAGTGCAACGACCAGACATAGCAGAAAAGATGAAATTAGATATTACTATCCTCACCCGTATAGTAAAGTTTACAAAAGCAAAATTTTCTGAAGCACTAATTGACCCAGAAGAAGCCTTACATGAAATCCTTTTAACTACTGAACTCGAACTTGATTTTAAAAATGAAGTTAAAAATATGAACACCTTTAAAAATTTTAATAAGGATGTTGCATTTTTGTATGTCCCATATGTGGTCCAAGATTTATCTAGTACTAAGGTTATAACAATGGAAAGAATTAATGGTTTTAAAGTAGACGACATGAAAAAACTCCTAATTGGACATTATGATCTTGAAGATTTAGGTAAAAAATTAGCTTTGTCTTACTTAAAACAAGTTCTACAAGATGGTTTTTTTCATGGAGACCCGCACCCTGGAAATATATTCATATGTGAAGGTAAAATTTGTTTTATAGATTTTGGAATCATGGGAAAACTCTCAAATTCATTAAAATTAACACTAAATGATATGATAACAGCCGTTGCCTTTAGTGACATAAATAAAATGATTTCTTCCATTTTATCTATAGGAATAAAAAAGGGATATGTAAATAGAAATAAGCTATACGAAGATTTGAATTATCTTATTTTAAATTATCTTTCAGTTTCTTTAAACAATATTCAAATTTCGGTTATGCTTTCTGAAATTTTTGATATAGCAAGGCAAAACAATATCCGTCTGCCTCGTGATTTTATACTACTAATAAGAGCTCTTGTAATTTTAGAAGGTGTTATAGCTATTATTGCTCCTGACATAAAAATAATAGATATAGCAGTGCCTTACGTAAAAGCTAATAATAAATTTTCACTATTTACCCAAATAGATTTTAATACTATACTTATACACTCATATTCATTTATGAAAGATTCATTTAAACTTCCCTCTAAAATTATAGAATTATCCGATAGTCTAATAAGTGGAAGAGCGAAACTACAATTAGAACATAAAAATTTGAGCACTCCTATTAGTGAGTTAAATAAAGGTATAAATCGATTGGTTTTTGCTCTTATTATTTCTTCTACAATTATAGGCTCATCTACACTCTTAAATTCCAATATAGGACCTAAAATATACAATATATCACTTATTGGTATAACTGGATTTATGACTGCAGCCTTTATGGGATTTTGGCTTTTAATTTCTATAATAAAATCGGGAAAGATATAAAATTAGCTATACCTATAAATCTTATAAAAACGAGGTATTTTTATGATTAAATATTACAATAGGAAACAAAATAAATATGAAATTGAAAAAGTCGCTGGTGAAAAGTATTTAAATTGGACTTATTCCTCTCCTTCTGGAAAAGGACTTGTTGAGTTATTATTGAAAAAAAAACTCTTTTCAAAATTATATGGTTATTACTGCGACACAAAAATAAGTTCTAGAAAAATAAAAGATTTTATTAAAACTTTTGATATTGATATGTCTGTATACACTAAGACCTATAATCAGTACTCATCTTTTAATGAATTTTTTATAAGATCTTTAAATTCAAACGCACGACCAATTAGTAAAAATATTAATTGTTTAATATCACCTTGCGATGGTAAGATTTCTGCTTATGACAATATTAAATTAGATAATTTAGTTCAAATAAAAGGTTTTACATATTCACTTAAAGAACTACTTCAAGATGATGAAATATACAATTTGTATAATGGAGGTACCTGCTTGATTTTTAGATTGTGCCCAACTGATTATCATAGGTTTCATTTTATTGATGATGGCATATGCAGCGAGACTACTAAAATTAAAGGTAATTATTATTCTGTAAATCCCGTAGCTTTAAAAAGCATAGAAAAACTGTTTTGTCAGAATAAAAGAGAATGGAGCATATTTCACTCAGATAATTTTGGTGATGTTGTCTATATAGAAGTTGGTGCCACTTGCGTCGGCTCAATTATCCAAAGTTATAAACCGAATTCTAAAATTAAAAAAGGATCTGAGAAAGGATATTTTAAATTTGGTGGTTCCACTGTAATCTTGTTTTTCAAAGAAAACACTGTAAAAATTCATAATGACTTATTAACCCAAACACAACTAGGTTTTGAGACCTCCGTATTAATGGGCGAAGAAATAGGACTGAAATAACCTCTCAGTCCTATTTCTTATTATAGCTTAAATTTTGATGTTATATCCCTTACTCTATTTTTTATGTAAATTTAGTGAACTATATATTTTGCATCACCTATTAAAATTTTATTTTTATTCTCTGTTGGTCCCTCATATTCCCTCTCATATGACCTAACCTGGTAATTTAAAATTCCATCTATTTCCTCATCAATTGAAGAATAAATTTTTAATTGTTCTTCAGTAGCTTTAATTTGTAATAATTCAATATTTTTTAATGCTTTGTTATATTGCTTTTGTAATTTTATATTTTCTTTTGTTAGCTGCTGCACTTGATATTGTTGTTTCTCTCTAATTTGTAATATTTCATCCTTCTTGTCTCTTTTAAATTTTCCAAATAATTTAATTGTGCTCTTCGCATCTTTATTCATAAATGTAATTCCACTAATCCCACCAATTCCAAAACCTATAACACCAAAACAAATAATATTTATAGTTTCTAACATGATTCAAACCCTCCTATATTTTATATTCTCTAAAACTTTGTAATTACCTTTTGCCTTTTAATTGCTCTGCAATAATTCTTGATATATATTTACCAGTATTTTTTACCTCAGCAACAGTATTAGTATATGTGCCTACTTCAATTAATACAGCATTATTACTTTTAGCCTGGTTATAAAAATTAATACCATAATCATGGTATTCAATTGGTGTCCCTCTTATAAGACCTGGAAATAATTTATTTGTTGTTCCTATCATAGAATCTACTAATTTCTTCTGTTTTTCGTACCTAGGATTTTTTTGTGTCACTACAAACATAAACTTGGCAACATTTTGCCCATTTATTTTAGTCATTACATCATTTTTATTATCTACGCTATCTCTATGTAAATCTATAATTAGATCAAAATCCCCATATTTCTTTAAGTACTTATCTAAAGTAACTCCAGAATTTTCATAGGCTATAGTATAATTTGGTTTATCATTTACATTCTTATCATGTATAACGGAAATCCCATAACTTTTTTCTAGTTCATTGGCTATTACATCTCCTACAGCACATACATTTCTTGATTGATCCCTACTACTATTAGTTTTAGATGTATCCTTGTCTGAAGTTGCATAAGCTTCACAAGTATGAGAATGATATATTAGCACTCGTGGCCTGCTTTTATCTAAAACTCCTTTCAGTGCAGGATTATAGAGGTTTGCTACCTCATTAGAGTCATCAACCTTAGTCTCAGAATCAATTACATCCTTATTATCTAAATTAAAAGGATTAATACTAAAATCTTTATTAATAGTAGACTCATTTTCTTTGCTAAAATAATTAATTGCGGATGATGTATCTTCAATAACATTAAGATAAAAGTAATCTATATTATTTAATTCACTGTTTGCCTTAGCACTTTTAGGCAAAATTGAGCTTACTAAAAAAATAAATAGTACTGTAATAATACAAAAGAATATTCTCCTATTATTATTGTTTTCAATACCATATTTCAGCGATTTCTTTTTACTCATATCTTTATTACTCACTTTTCCCCCCCCCGTTTAGCATAATATATTTTTTTCATTAATTTATTTTTCAGATTTTACATCAATCTTACTACTGGAAAAATATTTATATAATTATTAACCGTTGCATTCAAAAAATATATTATATGTATTTGTATGAAATTTAAAATATGATATTACCTTTTTTATAAAAAGTTAATAAAACTTAACAATTATTATTTCGTTCCTGTTCTCACCTCTTTAATAAAAATACTTCAATTATTTTCATGCGCAGTTGTTTTAAATATAGGTTGTCAAAATGGTAGCATGCGAACTTTCGTTAGCGTTTTGAGAGACAACAAAGAAATCCTAGAAGAATTACAACTTCTAGGATTTCTCATATGGTGTATATTTAATAAAAGTATTACTAAGTATTACTTTTATTACCTTATAAATATACTGCAAGCTTGAATTTATTATAATATTTTCAATAAATACATTTACGAATTATTGTAAACATAAAATGATTAAGATATACTTATAGTTATATTCTGTTTTCATTAAATGGAATATTTATATATAGGTGGAGAGCATGAGAGGTGAAAAAAAGGTATTATCTGTTCACCATCTTCTAACACCATGTTTATTTAATATAATAGTCTTTATATCACCACCTACATATTTTTTATCTTGCTGTGCACCTCTACAAAAAACTTTAATAAAATTAATTATCGAATGACAAAGTTTTATACTGTCCACCTCGTTAAGATCCTTAATATATTTTTGTTCTATATAATCTAAAGTTGCATTCTCACTTTCCCCAAATTGTTTACGTAGAAACGATTTGGCTTCCTCTTCATAAGTACCTTTAATATTTATAGCACCTGGACTATCCCTATACCAAAGTGATATTTTATCTAATTTACCATTACAAAATTTTAAGAAACTAAGATTACATCTATTATTATAGCCCCCAATAAAAATTCCTAGTTTATCGAAATCTTTATAAATAATTGGAATTCTTAATTTAAAATAATCAACGGTCTGTTGAAATGTTAATGTTTTTGAATATTTACTACTTGTAAGTCCTAAAATGGATTCATTTATATCTACTACTGTATATAATATATCATCTACTTCATTCATAGACTTCATTATACTCAAATTCCCAATAAAAGAAACAACATTGTTACTTGGTAAAATATGAATTTTTTCTTTATCATCATTATAGGCTGTTTGTATTGAAATTGTACCATCTTTTGCATTTGGCATTGCTCTTGTAATTGTTTCTCTACTATCAATTGACATAATTAAATAATCTTTTCCAATAATATTAACTGCTAATGTCACTCAAAATCCTCCAACCTATATTAGTAATATAGAGTAGTATAGTAATGTAGGTTGAAGATTGTTCCTTTAATACTTCCTTATATATATTCAAATGCAGTTAAAATCCCATTCAATTAAATGCTTCAATGATTCCGCCCCCCAAAACATAAAAAATTCATTCAACATAATATTTATATCATGTTGAATGAATTGTGAGTTATGCTTTTTATTAGCACCGCAATATATGCAAAACTATATTAGACCCTTCCTTTTTTAAATTAACTCTACGGCCATATGTAAAGTCACTATTTAATGTTTGAATTCTAATTACAGAACCTGTGTGAGGTGCATTTATCATTTTACCGTTCCCAACATATATCCCTACATGATGGGCGGGCGTTCCGAAAAACACCAAATCGCCTGGTTGAAGATTAGCTCTAGATACAAGTGTTCCTACATTTTGTTGGTCTTCTGAAACCCTTGGTAGGTTTACTCCAAAATGCAAAAATACATATTGTGTAAATCCTGAACAGTCAAATCCCAAGGGGCTTGTCCCACCCCATACATAAGGAATGCCAAGAAAATTTGAGGCATATGCTAAAACCGAATTAGAAGATAATGCAGCAGCATTTCTTATTTTATCTAGTGCAACTTGATCTGCTACAGTAGCATCGCCTTTATTTCGCACTATTTGATGTATATTAGGATTACTATTTATTGAAACATTAAGAATTTGCCCTACAAAAATAAAATGATTCCGTTTATTATTGGCTTTCATTAAATTATTTAATGATTCTCCGTGCTCTTGCGCTATTACAGATAAGGTATCCCCACTTTTTACAGTATATGTGTTAGTTGTTAATGTAGCTGCGAATAAATTCGCTGATGTAATTGCTGAGATACTAATTGTTAATACTGATGTTAAGAAAATAAATCTAAAACTTTTAAATTTAATCATCATTTTCCTCCTTGTACCTTCCAGTAAGTTTGATTAAATAATAAATCAATTGCCTCCAGGATCAGATTTAGAATCTTTAATACTTCCATCTCCTTCATATAGCTCATCTCCTAAATAATATTTATTTGAAAGTATATCCAATAAAATACTTTTTACTCATGTTTCTAAATTTACATTTATGAAATGTAAATTTAGTATATAAACCAGTATATATTAATAAAAGAGATAGGCTAATTGCCTATCCCTTTGCTCAAGTTCTTAAAGCTTAAATTTGTTAAGTTCTTCTGTTAATTGCATTTCTGAACTTATAACATTGTGAGATTTTGTGCTGTAAATTTACAACTATATTTAAAAGTATCGATGGGAGGGGGATGACAATGATAGTAGCTGAATTGATTGGAATTCTACATAGTATAAAAGGCCCTGAAAACGCTAATATGATGTTTAAGGATAATGCATCCACACAAATAGAATCAACGTATATAAGTCTTTAAATGAATTTAAAGGTTGGATCAAGAATCAAAAATAATCAAATGGAGCTAAATGGGGGGCATATACATTCTTTATCGCCTCACTTTAACCATTGAATGATAATTGGGCAACCTTGTGGAATGAATTTGCATTTGCAAAGCGAGGATTCTTAACAAATACAACATCATTTTTAATATATTTTTCAATATATTCCTTAAATGAGATGGCACCTCCACCAATTATGAAAATTTTATCAGCTTGACCAATTTGTCTATATTCAGCTTTAAGGCTTGTAATTATATCGTAAATGTAATTATCTTTTAATGAATCGAGTACAGACAAGTTATGTACTACGCCATCCATATCTTTTATATAACCTTTCTGGAGTATCCTCTCCATATCTTTTTCATTTATATTTATATCAAATTCTTCATTCAAACGCCTTGAAAGTTTGCCGAAAATGTCTTTTGTGCCTGCAGGCATAGATGCATAAACGTCCTCAAGGTCCATAAAACTATAGAAACTTACGTCTATTGTGTAATGACCAAAATCTATCACAACGCTGTTAGGTGTGTCTGTAAATTCTTCTTCATACAAAAAAGGCATACCTGCTGCTTGAGGAATAGTTGTTATATTGCTTATATTTATAAGCTTCTCTTTTCCGCCATTGACACTAACTATTTGATTATCACAAGCACTTTTTATATATAGCTCAAAAGCCTCACATTGATGGTTATAATATTGAATTGGTAATCCTACACATAGATTACATTCTACATCGTCTACTTGTTCGAATGAGGATTTATAGATGGATGCTAATGTCAATACTTTGATTATCTCTCTATCAATTTCACCCTTTACCTTGTTTATGCCCGACAACTTTTTCCCCTGGTTTGTTATAGTATAGTATTTATCTCCAATCTTCACTTCAACAGTGTCATCTGATGCTACTGCTAACTTTTTACCTTCTAATACACTACTTATAAAGCAGTTGTTAGATGAATCCTTCAATGCTGAATATCCATGGTCTTGCCCTAAAAAAAGAACTTGATTAATCATAATATCCTCCCTCATTTCGATATATATTTTAGTATTACTAAGTGATACTTTTATTACTTATAAGTTAATATAAATTATTACTTTTATTACCTTATAATCATACTATGAATTTGAATATATTACAATATTTACAATTAATGTTTTTACAAATTATTGTAAACGTTAAATAATTGAGATATACTATAGTTATATATTGTTTACATTTAATGGAATTTTAGTTGTCATATGTAGGAGGGGAATATGAGGGGTAGAAAAAAAGGGGAGAATAGTAAAACAAGGGTATTATCTATTAGGATTACAGAGAGTCAGCATGAAATATTACACAAAAATGATTGGATAAGAAAAGAGATTTCTAAATATGTTAATGAATATCTGACGGCTTTTGTTAGTTAGAAGTATATTTATGCAAAAGGAAGCTGCTGAAAATCTAAATGATTTAATGGTAAGCGTACACAATCATTAACATTCGACGCTTATCATTAACTATTAATTATAAAGCCCACTAGGTTAGTGCCTAGCGGGCTTCTTTCGTGTTTTATATTTTACTTAATAATTTATTGTGAAAGATAGATTCATTTTACATTGATGTAATCTCATGTTAGCATATGCGCTTTTATTGATTATTTGAGAGACGACAAAACCCAGTAACCATTACAGTTACTGGGTTCCTATGGTGCGTCGGACAGGAGTCGAACCTGCGACCAACTGGTTCGTAGCCAGCTACTCTATCCATCTGAGCTACCAACGCATAAACATCATTACTATATTATCATATTATAGGTTAATAG
>Ga0209125_1003206_pt1 | contig 11552 bp, 9 predicted proteins | sample BarGraIncub1131A_FD_184503 | JGI IMG/M metagenome (GOLD analysis project Ga0209125, IMG submission 184503) | Arctic peat soil microbial communities from Barrow, Alaska - Barrow Graham LP Incubations 11-31A (SPAdes) (version 2) | ecosystem: Environmental > Terrestrial > Soil > Wetlands > Peat... | reverse complement strand
AAACGAAATATGCTACACAACTAATTACATCATGCCCATCATGTGTGGGAACCAGATGGATAACGGTGGCCAGTAGGTCACCAGCATCAAGAAGCCCAGCATTGCCAGCAGCCACGGCCAGACCGCCACCGTCAGCTCGGTGATGCCCATCTTGGTAATGCCCGAGGCCACATACAGGTTCAAGCCCACCGGCGGATGGCACATGCCCACTTCCATGTTCACCACCATGATGATGCCGAAATGCACCGGGTCAATGCCCAGCTTCATCGCCACCGGGAACAGGATCGGCGCGAAGATCAGCACAATGCTGGAGGGCTCCATGAAGTTGCCCGCCAGCAGCAGCATCACGTTCACGGCCAGCAAGAAGGTGACCATGCCCAGGCCGTTGCCGAGCATCCAGTCGGCCAGCGCCTGCGGAATGTTCTCATTGGTCATGATGAACGAGAACAGGACTGCGTTGGTGATGATGTAGAGCAGCATCGCCGACATATTCGCTGAATTGAGCAATACTTTTGGCACGTCGCTGAGCTTCAGGTCTTTGTAGACAAATACCGCCACCACAAAAGCATAGACCGCGCTCATGGCCGCCGCTTCCGTCGGCGTGAACATGCCGCTGTAAATGCCGCCCATCACGATCACGATCAGCAGCAAGCCCCAGGCCGAGGTCTTGAAAGCCTTGAAGCGCTCGGCCCAGGTCGCCTTGGGCAAGCGCGGGTAGTTGAACTTCTTGGCCCGATACCAGGTGACCCCGCCCAGCACGCAGGCCAGCGCGATGCCCGGCACCACGCCGGCCATGAACAAAGCGCCGACCGAGGTGTTGGTGGCCACCGAGTACATGACCATCACGATGCTTGGGGGAATCAGGATGCCCAAAGCGCCCGAAGTGGTGATCACGCCGGCACCGAAGCTTTTCGGAAAGCCGGCCCGGGTCATGGCTGGCATCAGGATCGAACCGATGGCGACCACCGTCGCGGGAGACGAACCTGACACCGCCGCAAACAGGGCGCAGGCCAACACACCCGCCAGGCCCAAACCACCGTACCAGTGACCGACCATGCTGGAAGCAAAGTTGATCATGCGTCGCGCGACACCGCCATGGGTTAAAAAGTTACCCGCCAGGATGAAGAACGGGATCGCCATGATCTCGAAATTCTCAATACCCGTAAAAAGCTTGAGCGCCACGGATTCGAGCGGAACGTGGGTGAATCCGAACAGGAAAGTCAGAACCGTCAAGCCCAGAGAAATCGAGATGGGCATGCCGGTGAGCATGAGCACCAGCAACAGCACAAAAATAATGGCGGCATTCATTTTGAACCTCCTTCCTTGTGCTGCAATTCAGAAGGGTGCAGGTTGTCATTCATCGCCAGCGGATTGAGGTTCACCGGCAGTGGTTCTTCATCCAGACCGTCAACATGACCCATGTCGTGGTGCGGCAGTTGACCGGTTCTAAGGAAGCCGACCATGACCTGCAAAAAACGAAAGCACATCAGGCTGGAGCCCAGCGGCACGGCGCTGTAGACCATCCAGGTCGGCCATTCCAAGTCTGGCGTAGTGGGACCTTCGGGGATGCCATCGACGGACAGCCCTAAAAGATGGAACCAGGCGTAGTGGGCGCCGTTATCCCACACAAAGCGGGTGGCCAGCGTAGCGACGATACTGGTAAACAACGCGCCGGCACACAGCCCCAAGACGATGAACTTGCCTTTTGTCTTGTCTGGCATGCGGTTGATCAGCACATCAACACCGACGTGAATACCCGTGCGTACACCGTAGGCGGCACCAAATTTGCACATCCAGACGAACATGATGATGCACAGCTCCTGCGCCCAACCGAAGTTGAGCGACAAAAGCCAGTCCTGCACGCCGGGTATGGGTAAGCCGGCGGTGTAGCGGTGAATCACCGCTACAAAAATGATAAGCGTGGCCGTGGCCATCAAAAAGGTGACCAGCCACTCTTCCAGGTGATCAAGAAATTTCATCATCGTTTGAACTCCGACGCGGTGTCAATGAAACGGGAAATTGCAAATAATTCTGGACGCTGACAAGCCCCCAGACCTGGTCATTGCGAGTGAGCCTCGCAATGACCGCAGGAATTACAGCTTGGTCGGGTCAAAGCCGGTGGCTTTGTAGATTTGTTGCAGCATGTCCTTGCCAACGCGATCCGCCATTTTTATGTGCACCGGTGCCATGGCCTTTTTCAGGGCCAGGCGCTCTTCTTTGGTGGGCACATAGACCGTGGTCTTGCCACTCTTCTTGACGCCGTCAAGTGCCTTGTCATTTTCGTCCTGGGCGATCTGGTTGGCATAAACGGTGGCTTCTTTCATCGCCTGTTCGAGCTCGCCGCGAATATCAGCGGGCAGACCATCCCAGAACTTCTTGTTCACGATCACTGCATAGCCAAGGTAGCCATGGTTGGTGAGCGAGAGGTGCTTCTGCACTTCATGCATTTTTTGCGTATAGAAGTTCGAGATCGGGTTTTCGGTGCCATCGACCACGCCGGTTTGCAGCGCTTGATAAACCTCCGAGAATGCCATCACCTGCGGAATGCCGCCGACCGAGCGAATTTCTTCTTCCAGCACCTTGGAAGACTGAATGCGGAACTTTTTCCCCTTGTAGTCTGCAACGTTCTTGAGCGGTGTGTTGGCCGAGAAGGATTTAAAACCATTGTCCCAGAACGCCAGGCCATGAATGCCTTTGGCGTCGAGCTTGGCCAGCAAACCAGCGCCGACCGGGCCCTGGGTGATCTTGTGCAGATCGGCCGTGTCATCAAAGATGAAAGGCAGGTCAAAGGCTTCGAATTCTTTCACGCCCAATGGGCCAAACTTGGCGAGCGAGGGCGCGAGCATTTGCACTGAGCCAATTTGCAGCGCTTCCATTTCTTCTTTGTCTTTGTACAAGGCGCTGTTGGCATAGACCTCGACCTTGACCTTGCCTTTGGTCAGTTCGCCCGCCTTTTTGGCAAAGAACAAAGCCGCTTGTCCCTTGGGTGTGTCGACCGCAACGACGTGGCTGAATTTGATGATGGTCTGGGCGCCAGCGCTCAAACCGACAGCCAGTAACGCACTGGCAAGGATTAATTTCAATTTCATGGATGTCTCCTGAATGATTCAATGTCAAAACTAACGGGCGAAGACTAACGCCCATCCAAGGGTAGGACAACTGTGGCGTTCAACAGCTAGGGTTAACCCGATGCGCGCTGTGTCAGAGCTTGACGTAGGTCATTCATCCACTGCAAACCGATACGCTTGGCCAGCGCCTGATGCACGGGTTCAACCGCACGTGCCAGGCGCGCGCGCTGGCCATCGGTCAGGGTGTGGATGCGGGTGGTACCCGCTGCACGCAAGGCCGCCAGGGCCTTGTCGTTTTGGCTGTCGGCAATCAGGTTGCCAAAAGCGAGCGCCTCGCGCAGGGCCTGTCCGATCAGCGCGCGGTCGCTTTCGGCCAGGCTCATCCAAAAGCGCTGATTGGTCACCACCGCATAACCCAGGTAGCCATGCTCGGTCAGGCTCAGGTCGGTTTGCACCTCGTGCATGCGCTGGGTCCAGAAGTTGGAAACCGGGTTCTCCGTGCCATCCACGACCCCGCTGGCCAGTGCGCGCCGGGTTTCACTGAACGGGAGCGTGACCGGATGCGCGCCTAGCGCGCGCATTTGCGCCGCGATCACGCGGGATGCCTGCACCCGCATGCGCAAGCCAACAAAATCCGCTGGAGCCAGCAAGGGGCGGTTGGCGCTCATTTGCTTGAAGCCGTTGTCAAAGTAACCCAGACCCACCAGCCCCTGCTGGCTCAGGCGCGCCAGCAGCCGTTGGCCCAGCCGGCCTTGGGTGATGCGCCGCACATCAGCCACTTCTTCAAACAGGAACGGCAAGTCAAACAGCTCGAATTCGGGGAAACCGATGCGGCCAAACTTGGATAGCGAGGGGGCCAGCAAATCCACCGCACCCAGTTGCAGGGCCTGTATCTCGTCGTGGTCGCCATAAAGTTGGGCATCGGGGTAAACAAGCACCTGAATGCGCCCGCCTGAACGCTGCTCAATCAGTAGCTTAAAGCGTTTGGCCGCCAGACCCTTGGGCGTTTCCTGCGCCACCACATGTGAAAATCGCAACGTGATCTCCGGGGCCGATGCCGCCCTGAGCGATGTTGATGCCAGCGTAGCGGCCGCGAGTCCACGTAGCCACTGACGGCGATCAGCAGGGGCGGCGCACGCGGAAAAAGGAAGAGGCGACATGCTGGCTATTATGCGAGGACTTGTTGGAAAAACTCGTGACCAAAACCGAACCTTTACCCACCGATCAGTCGCGCGACTTTGCCGTGCTGCAGCAGACGCTGCCGCGCCATGCCAGCCGCAGCCGACGCACGCTCTTGTGGCTGTTGGGTTTGTTGCTGTTGCTGGTGGGCGCGGTGGTGACCCTGGTGCTGTACCTGAATAACTTTGAGGCCGAAGAAGAAACACGCCGCCGCGCCGCCGACGCACAGTGGCTGGAGCAGAGCGTGCAGTTTCACTTCCGTCGGCTGGAAGACGACTTGCTGGTATTGGCCCGTCAGTCCGTGCTGGGTGACGCAAATCCCCAGTCCAAGAAGGCAAAGAATCCTGAAGTGCAGGGCGGTTTGCTATGGCGCGAGCCCGGGGTGGTGTTGTCGCATGGCTGGCTGGCGGCTGGCCTGTCCCATGATGCCCGGGCGGGGCCGCAGCGCTGGCAACTGGACTGGGCGGCGCATCCATCTAATGCGCAGGCGCTCGCCACCATGCAAGACACCACGCGCGGTCTGCGGCGCTCGGCCTACGCCGGACTGATGCAGCAAGCGGACGGGTCCTTGACGGATGTGGTCTGGCTGGCGGTACCGTTTTTTGATCGTGGCCAGTTTGTGGGCAATTACCTGGCTGCCTTGTCGCTGGAGCGTGCGGTGCGGTCCTTGGTGCCTGCCTGGTTTGCACAGAACCATAGCGTGCGGTTGGTGACTGACGACATTGAGGCGACACCTAGTGTGGCCTCGGCTACTCATCCGTACCTGGCCAGCATGAATTTGTCAGGGGCAGACTTGTTCCTGGAAGTGGCGCCCATCGGCGTGCAGCCGACCACCGTGCCGCGCATTTTCTTTCTGGTGGCGCTGCTGTTTTTGCTGGGGATGCTGATCAGTCTGGTGGCGCTGCGGCGCGACTTTGTCAAACGCCAGCAGGTGCAGGCCCGTTTGCAAGCCGAGGTGGCTTTGCGCACCGCCATGGAAAATTCGGTCACCATCGGCCTGCGCGCCTGGGACCAGCACGGCAAAATTTTGTACGTGAATCAGGCTTTTTGCAGCATGGTGGGCTACCCGGCGACCGATCTGGTGGGCAAGTCCGCCCCCTTGCCTTACTGGCCAGCCGATCAGGCCAATGAAGTAGAACTGGTCCACCGTGAGGTTATCGTCCAGGGTACGCAAGGCGACGGCGTAGAACTGCAGTTTCAGCACGGCAATGGGCGACTGCTGGATGTGTTGATTCATGAAGCGCCGCTCACCACCGTCAACGGTGAGCAACTCGGCTGGATGAGCTCCGTATTGGACATCAGTGAGCGCAAACGGGCGCAACGCATGGCGGCCCTGCAACAAGAAAAACTGGAGGCCTCAGGCCGCCTGGTGGCTGTCGGGGAGGTTGCTTCCACCCTGGCGCATGAGCTCAATCAGCCGCTGGGTGCGCTTAGCAGTTTCGCCAACGGGCTACTCAATCGCCTGCGCGGGGGCAACATTACGTTGGACGAGTTGGAGCCGGTGGTGGCACGCATGGCGCGTTTGGCAGAGCGCGCGGGGGGTGTTATTCAGCGCGTCAATGCCTTTGCGCGCCGACGTGAACTTTCCAGTCAGCGCCTGGACCTGGTGGCAGTCTTGCGGCGCGTTCTCGCCAGCACGGGCGACGCGCAGGGCCGCCAGGTGCCGCTGGTGGAAAAGAATAAGTCGATCTGGATTGACGCGGACGAATTGCTGCTGGAACACCTGATCAACAACCTGGTAGGTAACGCCCTGGACTGGGCATATCGGGGTGCTGGATTGGCCCAGGTGCGGGTTGAGGTGGACTGCGACCGGCCCCATGGTCTGGCGAGCCTGGTGGTGGCTGATTCCGGCCCTGGGGTGACGGAAGAAGACCAGGTGAATATTTTTAATGCTTTTTTCAGCACCAAAGAGGGCGGTATGGGCATGGGTCTGGCCATCTGCCGTTCTATTGTGGAAGCCCATCATGGGCGGATCGAGGTTGGGCGTGACTCCGGCCTGGGTGGTGCGCGCTTTGTGGTGTGGCTGCCGCTCGCCGATGTGCCCTTGATTGCGCCAATTTTGCCCACCTTGCTGGTTGTCCCAGGAGTCCCATGAACCAACCCGCTATTCATATCGTTGACGACGACCCGGACATTCGGGATGGACTGGCCTGGCTGTTCGATTCGCGCGGTTACGTGGTAGCTACGTGGGACGGCGGCCCGGCGTTTTTGGACGCAGCCAAGGCGATGCTGGGTCATTGGGGTCACGCGGTGGTGTTGCTCGATGTCCGTATGACGCCCTTGTCCGGGTTGGTTACGTTTGAGCGGCTCAAGGCGCTGTGCTGCCCTTGGCCGGTGTTGTTTTTGACCGGGAACGGGGATGTTGGTATGGCGGTGGCGGCCGTCAAGAGCGGTGCCTGGGATTTTCTGGAAAAGCCGTTTCAGGACAATGAGTTGGTCGACCGGGTGGAACAAGCGCTGGCGGCGGCATCCATGATCAGTGACACCGATCTGGAGGTGTATCGCGTCAAGCAGGCGCTGACCAGCCTGAGCCCGCGTGAGCGTGAAGTGCTGGATGAACTGATTCGCGGCCACTACAACAAAACCATTGCGGACCACCTCGGCATTACCCCGCGCACCGTCGAGTTTCACCGAGCGCATATTTTTGAAAAAATGGGCGTCAGTTCTGCGGTGGAACTGGCACACAAGCTCGGGCGCCTGCAGCCTATATCGACCAACCCGCTGTCGCAGATTTAGTGGCGCCTGCCCGATCTCTTGCATGGCGAGACATGCCCTTGATGCCATCCGGCAGGCTGCCGGTACACTGCGCGGCGTTCGATATGAACCACCGCTGGTACCGAATCTGTGAGTGAAGCGGCTGTATTCAAGAGAGATTTCAATATGTTTGTATTCCCCGGCAAGGTCTTGACATGGCTGGCGCTGGCGCTATGCGTGCCAACCCTGACGTTCGCGCAAGCGACCCAAGCGCCTGCATCGGCGCCGATCAAGATCGCCATGATCGAGGGCTTGAGTGGCCCGTTTGCCAACACGGGCGAGGCGGTGTTTCGCAACTTGATCTGGGCGGTGGAGCGCGTCAATGCGCGCGGCGGCGTCAAGATTGCTGCCCCCGGCGAGCGCGCTGGTGGCCATCGTCCTCTGGCGCTGGAGCGTTACGACAGCAAGGGCCAGAACGAGGAAGCGCTGACGGCCCTCAAGTCCGCCATCGACGATGGCGCGCGAATCATCATGCAGGGCAATTCATCCGCCACGGCGGCGGCGCTGATCGACGCCATCAACAAGCACAACGAACGAGAACCTGGCAAACGTGTTCTGTTTCTGAACTACGCAGCCGTCGATCCCATTTTGACCAACGAGAAATGCAGTTTCTGGCACTTTCGTTTTGACGCACATGCCGACATGCGCATGAGCGCTTTGATGGACGTGCTGAAAGACGATAAAACCCTTAAAAAGGTCTACATCATTGGCCAGGACTACAGCTTTGGCCATGCCGTGGCAAGCGAAGCCAGGCGCCAGCTTGGGGTGTTGCGCCCGGATGTGCAAGTGGTAGGCGACGAGTTGCACCCGGTCGGGCGCGTGAAAGATTTTTTGCCGTATGCCGCCAAAATCAAGGCCAGTGGCGCGCAGGCAGTCATCACAGGCAACTGGGGCAACGACCTGACGCTGCTGGTCAAAGCGGCGAAAGAGGTCGGCTTTGAGGGAAAGTTCTATACCTTCTACGGCAACGCGCTGGGCGCGCCAGCGGCCATCGGGGACGCGGGCATCGGTAAAGTGGTGGCGGTGGCCGACTGGTTGCCCAATGTGCAGAACGCGCAAAGCGAAGCCTTCTACCAGTCGTTTCACCAGCGTTTTCCCAATCCGGCTGACGACTACGTTCACATGCGCATGCAACTGATGGTGGAATCACTGGCGCAGGCAATTGAAAAAGCTGGAACTACTAATTCAATAGCGGTCGCTAAACAGCTGGAGAGGGCTAGAGTCACTTTGGGCTCGCAAAGCGGGGCGATGCGGGCGGCTGACCACCAGTTTCAGCAGCCGCTGGTGGTGGGCGTGATGGACCGGCAAGGCGCGCCCGGCGTGAAGTTTGATGTGGAGGGCTCGGGCTACGGTTTTCGGGTTATCAAAACCATTGCTGCCAAGCGGGCCAAGTTGCCCACCAGCTGCAAAATGCAAAGGCCTGTGGAATAAACGAAGCCTGGATGGGTCGGCTATTCGCAGGAAAGGCCGACATGTTTGGGATATGTTGATGGGTTGGCTATAATCCAAGGCTCTGCAAATTGCAGCAGTGCACGTCAGGGGCAGTTCCAGCGCCTGACGCAAGTTCACATCAAACAGGAAATAAACATGATCGCATCCAGCATTAAAGCCGCTGTCGTTAAAGACAACGCACGTCAACCCGGCGATACCGGTAGTCCTGAAGTGCAAGTCGCACTTTTGACCGCCCGCATCAACGAACTCATGCCTCACTTCAAGACCCACGCCAAAGACCACCACGGTCGTCGTGGTTTGTTGCGCATGGTGAGTCGTCGCCGTAAGTTGCTGGACTACCTGAAGTCCAAAGACGCTGAACGTTACATCGCATTGATCGCCAAGCTGGGTCTGCGTAAGTAATCGTTGAATTAAATGATGAACGCCTGAGTTAGGTTTCTAGCTCAGGCGTTTTTTACTTCGGAGAAGCTGAAAACAGAGCGAAGCTGTGTCATTCCAGATGGATTCGATTTGAATTTTCCTGGAATGGCATCGTGTTCTGTGAGGCGTAATCCGGGCTCGGGTGAGGTGGCCTGCACTTCCCAAATTGACCAGGAGATAAAAATGAGCATATTCAACAAAGTTACCAAGACCTTCCAATGGGGCCAGAACACCGTCACCATGGAAACCGGCGAAATCGCCCGTCAAGCCAGCGGCGCCGTATTGCTGGACATGGATGGCACCGTGGTGCTGGCCACTGTGGTTGCCAAGACCGAAGGCAAAGCCGGTCAGGATTTCTTCCCCTTGACCGTGGACTATCTCGAGAAAACCTATGCTGCAGGCAAGATTCCGGGCAGCTTCTTCAAGCGCGAAGGCCGTCCCAGCGAGTTTGAAACGCTGACCAGCCGCCTGATCGACCGTCCGATCCGCCCGCTGTTCCCGGAAGGCTTCTTCAACGAAGTGCATGTTGTTGTTCATACGCTGTCCTTGAACCCTGAAGTGGACGCGGACATCGCTGCCTTGATCGCGGTCAGCGCTGCGCTGTCCGTCAGTGGCATCCCGTTCAGCGGCCCCATCGGCGCTGCTCGCGTGGGCTACATCAACGGCGAATACGTGCTCAATCCTGGCCAGACTGCCCGCAAAGATTCCGTCATGGATCTGGTGGTGGCCGGTACCGAAGCCGCCGTGTTGATGGTCGAATCTGAAGCGAAGCAACTGAGTGAAGAAATCATGCTCGGCGCTGTGGTGTTTGGTCATGAGCAGGGCAATATCGCCATCAACGCGATTCACGAGCTGGTGCGTGACGCCGGCAAGCCGGTGTGGGACTGGAAAGCACCGGCCAAGGACGAGCCATTGATCGCCAAGGTCGGCGCACTGGCCACCCATAAACTTGAGGCGGCTTACCAAATTCGCAACAAGCAGGCCCGCACCCGCGCCTGCCGCGAAGCTTACGCTGTCGTGATGGCAGACCTGAAGCTCGATGGTGTCGCGTTTGACAGTGTTGCCGTTGAAGGCATGCTGTTTGACATTGAAGCCAAGATTGTTCGCAGCCAGATTTTGGCCGGCGAGCCGCGCATTGACGGCCGCGACACCCGTACCGTGCGTCCGATCGAAATCCGCAACAGCGTGCTGCCCCGCACCCACGGTTCTGCCCTGTTCACGCGCGGTGAAACCCAGGCCTTGGTGGTCACCACCCTGGGCACCGAGCGCGATGCCCAGCGTATTGATGCGCTGGCTGGTGAGTACGAAGACCGCTTCATGCTGCACTACAACATGCCTCCCTTCGCCACTGGCGAAACCGGTCGTGTCGGTACGCCCAAGCGTCGCGAAATCGGCCACGGTCGTCTGGCCAAGCGGGCTTTGATGGCGGTGCTGCCAAGCAAGGAAGAGTTCCCGTACACCATGCGTGTGGTCTCGGAAATCACCGAGTCCAATGGCTCTTCGTCGATGGCCTCGGTCTGCGGCGGCTGCCTCTCCTTGATGGATGCCGGCGTGCCCATGAAGGCGCATGTGGCCGGCATCGCCATGGGTCTGATCAAGGAAGAGAGCCGCTTCGCCGTGCTGACCGACATTCTGGGTGATGAAGATCATCTGGGTGACATGGACTTCAAGGTAGCGGGTACCACCAACGGCATTACCGCGCTGCAGATGGACATCAAGATTCAGGGCATTACCAAGGAAATCATGCAAGTGGCACTGGCCCAGGCCAAGGAAGCTCGCATGCACATTCTGGGCAAGATGCAGGAAGCCATGGCCGAGGCCAAGACCGAAGTGTCGACCTTTGCACCGCGCTTGTTCACCATGAAGATCAATCCCGACAAGATTCGTGACGTGATCGGCAAGGGCGGCTCCGTGATCCGTGCGCTCACCGAAGAAACCGGCACCCAGATCAATATCGACGAAGACGGCACTATCACCATCGCGTCGGCTGATCCGGCCAAGGCTGAAGAAGCCAAACGCCGCATCCAGCAGATCACGGCTGAAGTTGAGATCGGCAAGATCTATGAAGGCCCGGTCACCAAGATTCTGGATTTTGGCGCCTTGGTGAACCTGCTGCCGGGCAAAGATGGCTTGCTGCACATCAGCCAGATCGCGCACGAGCGCGTTGAGAAGGTCTCCGACTACCTGACTGAAGGCCAGATTGTCAAAGTCAAGGTGATGGAGACTGACGAAAAGGGCCGTATCAAGCTGTCCATGAAAGTGTTGCTGGACCGTCCGGGCCAAGGTGGCCCTGAGCACGCTTGATCATTGGCATATTGATATGAAAGCGATAGCTGCTCGTGCTTATGGCACGGGGGCTAGAGCCTGAAATGATCATGAAAGTCATCGAAATAACCGCTTTTGGCGCCCCGGACGTTTTGCGTCTGGGTGAGCGTCCCATGCCGGTCCCTGGCGTGGGTGAACTGCTTATTCGAGTGGCGGCCAGCGGCGTCAACCGGCCGGATGTGCTGCAGCGCACGGGCAACTACCCGGTGCCACCGGGTGCTTCGGATATTCCGGGGCTGGAAGTGGCGGGCGTGATTGAACGCGGCGATGAGCAGGAACTGGCGAATGCCGGATTCAAACTCGGTGAGCGCGTTTGTGCGCTGGTGGCTGGCGGCGGTTACGCCGAGTATTGCA
>Ga0209125_1003205_pt1 | contig 11557 bp, 9 predicted proteins | sample BarGraIncub1131A_FD_184503 | JGI IMG/M metagenome (GOLD analysis project Ga0209125, IMG submission 184503) | Arctic peat soil microbial communities from Barrow, Alaska - Barrow Graham LP Incubations 11-31A (SPAdes) (version 2) | ecosystem: Environmental > Terrestrial > Soil > Wetlands > Peat... | reverse complement strand
AAGCCTAACATGTGATGTTTCGACTTTTTTTACCAATATTTCGCCCGCCTGTGTCTCGAGTGTTATTACACCCGCCTTATAAGCTATAAGCCTGCCTTCAAGCTGCCGCCTGCCAGTACTATCCGGCCTTATTAGCTGTAGTTTAATTAAGCACCCTGTCATCTCTTCGTAGTGGCTATCTGTTTTTAGCTCACGCTCTATTCCGGGCGATGAAACTTCAAGATAGTAGTTTTGTTCGATAGGATCAGCTTCGTCAATAGGGCCATCGATTGCATGGCTAAAGTCTTCACAATCGCTAATTGAAATGCCATTAGGCTTATCTATAAAGAAGCGCAAATACCATGATGCACCCTCTTTAACAAACTCAATATCCCATATTTTAAGCCCAAGCTGCTGCGCAATGGGCAATGCCAGCTTTTCTACGCGGGCAACCACGTTACCCTTGTTTTCCGCCATTCTTAATAACCCCCAACCGCTTGTGTTTAAAACTTGCAAACATCAATATATAGTCTCTATAGCATGCTATAACATAAATGAAAGAGCGGGTTACCCCACTCTTTACCATTTGTCATTTTATCCTTAATTATTATAACCTTTTTTTCAACCGATTGCAAGGAATTTGTTGAAAAGTTTAATTTCTTTTATAACTTCTCATAAGTACTTGTGTTTTCTTTAGACATAACACGGAGAGAGTCCTTAATTTACAAATGCTTCAAAACAGCGTTTTTCACCTATTTTTCCCTCAAAATTAACTGAATCACCAAAGTCTGTTACAATCAACGTAATTATATCTCTTTCGCGTGCCTCACCCTGATAGGAAATTGAAAAGCTACTAAGACTTTTCCCGGCAATACCTTCAGGAAAATAATCGCAAATAATATCCGCATAAACGGCATTATTCATGTGATTGTTGCAGTCAATATCCGAGTAACGTACTTCACGACTAAATGATTTACTTATCTGTGGAGTCTGAGTATTTTCGGCAATATTCGCCGGCATTATAACACAGTCACCGTCAAATGGCTTTAATATCTCTTTAAATGGGAATGTGGAAGGGCGTAAGACTCTGTGTGTTTCGTGGTTAACTGTTATCCAAAGGCTTTCACATTCCACAAGAGTGCTTCCGTCGCTTGCTTTTAGACGGAAATGACGTATAAACTGCGCTCCTTTAAGACCATAAAACCAAGTTTGTGCTGTTATTTTTTCGCCACTGGTTGGTAGACGATGAATGGCTACCGTTACCTTTGTAAGTAGAAAAACTGCTCCCTGCAAGCGCAAATATTCATAATTTAGGTTTAAGCTTTCTAACTGGCAACCAGCGGTCTCTTGCAAAAGCTTTAAAATCATAGAGTATTTGAGCTTTTGTGAAGCGTCTACGTCATATGAAGTAACTTTATACTCTATTTCAAATTGTTCTTTCATGCTTAAATAAAACCTCTCAATGTTAAAATGCAGTGCGGTAGGTTCCGCACCGCAAATATTAGACTATTTTATGATATCGCATCCCATAAATGGGCGAAGAACCTCTGGCACCATTATAGAGCCATTCGCATTCTGATAATTTTCCATTATTGCAGCTACTGTGCGGCCGATTGCCACACCCGAACCGTTGAGTGTATGCACAAGTTGTGCCTTATCACGCGGGCTGTTTTTGTAGCGAATCTGTGCACGTCTTGCCTGATAATCCTCGAAATTAGAGCAGGAGGATATCTCAACATATCGGTTATAGGAAGGCATCCAGACTTCAATATCATAGGTTTTCGCACTAGAAAAGCCCATATCGCCGCTACAAAGCAGCACAACACGATAGGCAAGCCCTAAAGCCTGTAGCACCTTTTCAGCGTCCCTTGTTAGAGCCTCAAGCTCATCGTAGGAGTTTTCTGGTTTTACAAATTTCACAAGCTCGACCTTATTAAACTGATGTTGGCGAATAAGCCCACGCTGGTCACGCCCTGCCGAACCGGCCTCGGCACGAAAGCAGGCCGAATATGCACAGTATTTTATTGGTAACTTGCTACCATCAATAATCTCATCACGGTGCATGTTTGTAACAGGCACCTCAGCTGTAGGAATAAGAAAATAATCAAAATTTGCAAGCTTAAAGGCGTCATCCTCAAACTTTGGGAGCTGTCCTGTCCCTGTCATAGAGGCACGGTTAACCATGTAGGGAGGAAAAATCTCAGTATATCCGCTTTGTTCTGTATGAAAGTTCAGATAGAAGTTAATTATAGAGCGTTCGAGCCTTGCACCTAGTGCCTTATAGAAATGAAACCGCGCACCTGTTACCTTTGCTGCCGTTTCAGGATCGAGTATATTTAGGCTCTCACCCAGTTCCCAGTGGGGTTTAGGTATAAACCCGAATTCACGAGATGTGCCAAAACGGCGCACTTCAACGTTATCATCACTATCTTTACCCACTGGCACGCTGTCATGAGGTATATTAGGTAGCGAAAGCAGTATATTTAGTAGCGATTCTTCAGCGGCTCGCAACTTTACGTCGTTTTCTTTTATATTTTCCGAAAGCTCTTTCATACACGTTAGAAGCTTATTTGCCTCATCATTCTTGCCCTCTTTTTTATATTGAGGAATTTTTTTACTATCTGTGTTCTGTTCGGATTTCATTGCATCAGTTGCCGAAATTAGTTCACGCCTTAAGTCATCTGCCCGCAATATCGCATCTACGTCAATATCTTTGTTGCGGTTTTTCATTGCGGTTTTAAACATTTCTGGATAACTTCTTATTTGTTTAATATCAAGCATTTATAACACTCCCCTGTCATGAAACAATCAAGTTATTGAAATATTAATCCTTTGCAAGCATATTTGCAAGGTGTTTTAGATCATCATCGCCGTAAAATTCTATCTCGATTAAGCCTTTATCCCTATTATCTTTTACTGTAACCTTACGCCCAAGTCTTTCTGTTAATGCTTTTTCTACTTCGTGCACCAGTACACTAGTAGGCAGCGAAAGTTTTAGTGGTTCTTTCTTTTTGGTTTCCTCATTATGCTTTAATAGCTTTTCCAAAGCACGCACCGAAAGACCTTTATCCACAATCTCCTGTGCTATATTTTTCATCTGCCCCTCATCTGGTACAGAAAGCAGAGTCCTTGCATGCCCCTGTGATAACTCGCCGTTTTTAACCATTGAGCGCACATCGTCTGGTAGGTTTAGCAGACGAAGTGCATTCGCTACAGCCGGTCGTGATCGCCCAACACGCTGTGCAACCTCATCCTGAGTAAGGCCAAAGGTTTCCATTAGCATACTATAACCCTCGGCTTCTTCAATGGGGTTTAAGTCCTCACGCTGCAAATTTTCAATTAAGGCGATTTCCATTGCCTGTGAGTCGTTAAGCTCTTTTATAACAACTGGCACTTCAGAAAGCCCTGCCATACGAGCCGCACGCCATCTGCGTTCACCCGCCACAAGCTGATATGTGCCTGTACCAGGTATTGGCCGCACAACTAAAGGCTGAAGAATGCCATACTGCTTTATTGAATCGGCAAGCTGTGAAAGTGCCTCTACTTCGAAGTTCTTTCTCGGCTGGTCGCGATTAGGTTCAATTTCCGTAAGGCTAAGCATAACTGCGGAGCCCTGAACAGAGTCGGCCGAATTATCGGCAAACAATGCATCTAGACCTTTACCAAGTCCACCCTTTTTCATTTATTATCTCCATTCTTCCGCAAAAAGTACAAATATTTAAAAGCGAAGCCCCGAAACAGGCTAAATGGGGTTTCGCAAAGTTGACAAGTCTACTCAGTTTTTCGCATACTCTTTATTTTGTTCTAACACTTCCTGTGCAAGCTCGTGATATGCAACACTGCCACGCGAACCCTTATCATAATAAATTACAGGTTGACCAAAGCTTGGTGCTTCTGAAATACGCACATTACGAGGCACAACTGTTTTATATACCTTACGGGGAAAGTGTTTTTTAACCTCTTGAACCACTTGAATAGTAAGGTTTAATCTGCCATCAAACATGGTTAGCAGTACACCTTCGATCTCTATTGCTGGATTATATAGTCTTTTTACAGTTCGCACCGTTGCAAGTAGCTGTGAAAGCCCCTCTAATGCAAAATATTCGCATTGTGCCGGCACTAAAATGGTGTCGGCCGCGGTTAACGCATTTATGGTTATAAGCCCTAATGACGGTGGGCAATCAATTATAATAAAATCATAATCGAATCTAATTGGCAGCAAACCTTGCTTTAGTATAGTTTCACGATTATTGCTTTCTACTAGCTCTATTTCTGCGCCTGCAAGCGAGATGTTCGCAGGTAGAATATCCACGTTTTCAAACTGTGTTTTAATTATCAGCTCTTTGGCTATCCCATTATTAATAAGCAGGTCATAGGTTGATTTTAAAACATTTCTTTTATTGATACCAAAACCACTTGTAGCGTTTCCCTGCGGGTCCGCATCCACCAAAAGCATTCTTTTACCTGCCTTGCCCATAGCAGCGGTTAGATTAACAGCTGTGGTTGTTTTGCCCACTCCGCCTTTTTGATTGGCAATGGCTATAACTTTACTCATTGGTTTTCCTCCTGGTGTCTTAAAGCAGTATTATTCCCTATTAAATCGCCTAAATCGCCCTAAATTTATGAAACCCGCTACAGTCACATAATGTCGATTACATATTCTAAATTAGTTTTACCCTAAATGTAATATAAATTACGTTGCAGTGCATTAAATATGAGCAACGTTAATTATTATACCACAGAATATTCTGTTTTCAAAGTAAAAACACATGCAACATACTTTTTGTATACTTTACGTTTCACCAACCAAGAAAATCGGTATGTTTTTTTTGCAAAATGTTTCACGTGAAACATTTCAATATTCTTTACTTTAATAAAGAGTAATCTAAAAACAATTCACGCATAAATATGAACGTATTTTCAGAAAATTCATAGGGCAGGGGCTCTGTTCCTGCTGATTTACCGAGATTGCATTATCAATGTAGGGGTTGCATATTATGCAACCCCTACATTGATAACAAAATTATAACTACAAATTTATCAATATGTATCTACGCCGTCTGTGTCTTCCCAGCGGCTTTAGGTATACGCACTGTGTATTCATAATACTCTGGGAACTCCTGTTTTACCGCCACCGCATCAATGCCTGCTTTTTTCATAACATTTACGGCATTAGTAATAGTATTTAAAAATATGCGTACATCCTTAATAATCGGGATAGTATGTGAATCTGGTTTTGCTTGCCCGGGGAAAATCAACTGTTCTACAAGCTTTTCTGTATCGCTAACGTTAAGGTCATTCGAAATAATCTGCTTTAATACCGCAGTTCGCTCACCTTCACCAAGGCGGAGCATTGCACGCGCGTGCCGTTCTGTTAACCCTGAATCTATTATAATCGATCTTATGTTTTGATTTAGTCGCAATAGTCGCAACTTATTCGCGATGGTGGACTGTGTCTTACCAAGGCTTGATGCGACTTGATCCTGCGTTAAGCCACAATATTCTATAAGTTTTACTATTCCTTCGGCTTCTTCAAAGAAATTGAGATCCTGCCGCTGTAAGTTTTCGAGCAAAGAAAGCACTGCGCTTCGGTTATCATCAGCCTCAATTACAATGCAAGGCACCTGCGTAAGACCCGACATCAGTGCAGCACGAAGCCTTCTTTCGCCAGCTATAAGCTCGTACATATTATCTTCCGAATTACGGATGGTGAGCGGCTGAAGAATACCGTTTTGCATAATACTTCGAGCAAGCTCCAACAAGGCATCCTTATCAAAGTACTTACGAGGCTGACGAGCGTTTGGCTTAATCTTTGCAATAGGAATATTAACAACGCTGTTTACACGCTTTTGCCCAATATTTGTTCCGAACAAGGCTATCACCCCATTTTTAAATTCCTTATGGTACTATGATAACACTTATGGAATAATTTAACAATATTAATCTTTCGATTTCTTTCGACAAATTACATCAAATAATAGGTTCTTTCGATATTTTAACGAACTGACGAGGATATCTTTCGGGAGTTTGCCCTATTTTAGATATAACAATAAGTGTCCGTTGCATATCAGTATTAGGTAATATAAAGCTGTGTACCTCTTTAAGGCAGCCGCCAAGCTCCTTAATGGCTTTTCTTGCAGTTTCAGCTTCTCGCTCACCATCCGGTCCTTTCATTGCTATAAATATTCCTCCCTGTTTTACGAGAGGCAAGCAGTATTCCACAAGTGATGGTAAGTTTGCAACGGCACGGGCGGTTACAACATTAAAAAAACCCCGCGAGCCTTTCTGTCTACCAGCTTCTTCGGCACGTATATGCAAAGTGTCACCCTCAATGCCCAGTGTATCAAGCAGCGTAGAAAGAAATTTTATACGCTTATTAAGGCTATCAATACAGGTAATAACTATATCTTCCCTTACGATTTTAAGGGGAACACAAGGGAAACCTGCACCACATCCAACATCCGCAAGGGTAGCACCAATAGGTATATCTACATATTTAAGCAGTGAAAGGCTATCTACATAATGCTTATTAACAATCTCGCGTGAATCAGTTATTGCCGTAAGATTCATAAATTCATTCCATTCAAGCAGCAGAGCAGTAAATTTTTGAAATGCTATAATATTGTCTTCACTCAAATTTATTCCGAATTCACCAGCACCACTTTTTAAAAGCTGAACTTCTTCGTTATTCAATACATTCCCTCCAATGTTTCACGTGAAACAGTTTTACAAAACATTATTTAAACTTTTTTGTCCCAAATAAATTAAAAGCACAGTAATATCAGCAGGACTAACCCCAGAAATACGTGAGGCCTGCCCAATACTAAGTGGTCGAATTTTACTAAGTTTATCCCTTGCTTCAAGTCTAAGACTTTTAATCACTGCATAATCCAAATCAAGAGGAATGGATCGCTCTTCAAGCCTTAGCATCTCTTTTACTCCTGCAAGTTGTCGCTTGATATAACCTTCGTACTTTATCTGTATTTCAACCTGTTCGGTTACGGAAGCGGGCAGAACTGTTCTGGTTTCATCGAAAAGCAAAAGATTATCATAACTTATTTGTGGGCGACGTAACAGGTCTGATAAGCGAACACCTGTTAAAATTGGTGCTGTACCCTGCTGAGTCAACATATCATTAAGCTCCCTAGATGGCTTTATAATGATTTTATCGCTTCTTATAAGTTCCTGTGAAATCATTGCCTGCTTATCTAAAAAACTGCAATACCGAGATTCAGAAATTAATCCAATCTTATACCCGGTAGGTGTAAGGCGTTCATCCGCATTATCCTGACGCAAAACCAAGCGATACTCCGAGCGAGATGTTAGCATACGATAAGGTTCATGTGTGCCTTTTGTTACAAGGTCGTCAATAAGTGTGCCGATATATGAGTTAGAGCGTTTAAGAACCATCGGCGTAAGCTGTTTGATTTTTAGTGCAGCGTTTATTCCGGCTACAAGCCCCTGTGCCGCGGCCTCTTCATAGCCCGAGGTGCCATTAAACTGCCCGGCACCATATAAACCTGTAATCTTTTTGGTTTCAAGTGTCGGCAAAAGCTCTAAAGGATCTATACAGTCATATTCAATAGCATACGCGACACGCATAACAGAAATATTTTCAAAACCTTTAATGGTGCGAAGATATTTTACCTGCACATCTTCCGGTAAAGAGGAGGACATGCCCGAAAGATACATTTCATCAGTTTCGAGCCCCATTGGTTCTACAAATATCTGGTGACGTTCCTTTTGCGCAAAACGTACCACCTTATCTTCAATACTCGGGCAGTAACGAGGGCCCACACCTTCTATTCGACCGGAATAAAGGGGGCTGCGATGCAGGTTACTACGTATTACATTATGGGTTTCCACAGTAGTATAGGCAATGTGGCAAACCACTTGATTAGGGCCTATATCCTGTGACTCAAAGGAAAACGGCACGATAACTTCATCGCCGGCCTGTTCTTCAAGAAGTGAAAAGTCTATACTGTTTTTATTTACACGGGCAGGGGTGCCTGTTTTAAAACGCATAAGCTCAAGCCCAAGATTACGAAGCGACTGTGAAAGAGAACCAGCTGCAAACATGCCGTCAGGGCCGCCCTCGTATGACACTTCACCAATGTGTATACGCCCAGAAAGATAAGTGCCGCTTGCAATTATAACTGCCGAAACATTATAAACTGCGCCAAGCCTTGTTACTACGCTTGATACCCTTTTTTTATCATTAGTTCTTATCTCTACAACTTCGGCCTGCTTAAGGTCAAGCCCTTTTTGCTGCTCTAATGTATGCTTCATAAGCGTTTGATATTTTCGCCTATCACTTTGTACACGCAGTGAGTGAACGGCAGGCCCTTTGCCCCTATTAAGCATTCGGCTTTGAATGAATGTCTTATCAGCAGCCTTGCCCATTTCACCACCGAGTGCATCAAGCTCTCGTACAAGATGCCCCTTTGCTGTACCACCAATAGATGGGTTGCATGGCATGTTGCCCACGGCATCAAGATTAATAGTGAAACAAACAGTACTGCAGCCGAGCCGTGCACTTGCAAGCCCTGCCTCTATACCCGCATGACCTGCACCAATAACTGCAACGTCATAATTCCCCGCAAAATATTCCATAATAGAAAAGCCTCCGGTTATTATATCAAGTTAAAAACTATCTCTAAGCAATTAGGTTTTAACATGTTAATGTTAACCTACTATTTGCCTATACAAAATTTTGAAAACACACGTTCAAGTATTTCATCCGTTGCCCTTTCGCCAGTAAGCTCTGCAAGAGATAACATAGCCTGCTCAACACCAGTTGAAACTGCATCAAGTGTAATACCGTCATCAATAGCGGTTACAGCAGCAGAAACGCCCTCGTAGGCACGCAGTGCACACTCAAGTTGACGATCATTCGCGATGAACCCATCGCTTGCATCAAGTGAGTTTGCCCCAGTCAGTTCCTTTACAATTTCCTCAAGCTCTTGAATACCATTACCATTCAAGGCTGATATCTTTACTACATGTTGATTTTTAGTTCTAATATACTCTTCGTCAATTTGTGAAACAAGATCTGCTTTGTTTAAAATGACTATGGCAGGCTGAACTGAAATCACCTCAAGCAGCTCTGTATCTTCTTTTTCAAGAGGACGTGAGGCATCAAAAACCGCAAAAACCAACTGTGCTGCCTGAATGCGTGCACGTGCCCTTTCTACACCGATTCGCTCAATAACATTTGTGCCTTCGCGAAGGCCAGCGGTATCTGCAAGCTTTAGTACAATGCCTGCAAAGGTAACGCTTTCTTCAACAATATCACGTGTAGTGCCAGGTATCTCTGTTACAATACTTTTTTCTGCCCCAGCTAAAAGATTCATTAAAGTGGATTTACCCACATTAGGACAACCAGCAATAACAGTGTCAACACCCTCAAGAATTAACCTGCCTTTTTCAAAGCTATTAATATAAATATCAAGCTTATCCGCAATTTCACTCAGTCGAGCCCTTAAAACCGGCGTTTCAAGCTGTGGCAAATCCTCTTCGGGAAAATCAATATACGCAGAAATATCAGATGCAATATCTATAAGTTCCTCTTTAATTAGCTGAACCTTTTTAAACAGTGCACCCGAATGCTGTGCTGCCCCTGCTCGAGCTGCTGCCTTACCGCGAGCAGATATAATATCCATAACAGCTTCTGCAGATGTTAAATCAAGTCTGCCACTTAAAAAAGCTCGTTTTGTAAATTCACCAGGTTCTGCAAGCCTTGCCCCCGCCTTAATTAAAACCGCAAGTAGCCTTCGCATAACATAGATGCCTCCATGGGTAGAAAGTTCAACAACATCCTCACCAGTATAGCTTTTTGGTGCTTTAAACAGTAGCGCAATACACTCATCAAGTGGCACATCACCATCAAAAACCCGCCCATAAGCAGCGGTATATGTTTTCATTCGTTCAAGGCTTATACCGCGATGCGATTTAAAGACTTTTTGTGCTATCTCAATAGCTCTTTCACCAGAAATGCGTACAATTGCAATACCCCCTACTGCAACGGGGGTAGAAATAGCTGCTATGGTTTCGCCACTCATCTATAAGTCTCCTTAAAGACATCATACTAATTCCAATTAAAACTTGCAATAATTATAACAAGTGAGCGTAGAGCTAAATTGGAATAAGTATCAAATAAAATCCTTGTTCTAAATGCAGATATCACAAATCCGGGGTTTTATCCCCGGATTTGTAGCAAGTGTAATATTATACTAACTATTATAAGTTTTTTTTACGCCGCCTTGGTAATTACTTTCGGGGCCAATAACTACCCTGCGGTTTGGTTCATCCCCCACCGACCATGACTCAGCACCACTAATCTCTTGAACGGCTGTATGAATAATTCGGCGCTCATATGGATTCATTGGCTCAAGAGTTGTATTCCGACGTGTTTTAACTGTACCAAGAGCAATTCTGCGGGCAAGTGACACAAGTGTTTTTTCACGCTTTTCGCGGTAACTGCCTGTATCAACAATAATACGTTTGTACTGTTGTTCGCCCTTATTAGCAGCAAGTGATACAATATATTGTAGTGCATCAAGGGTTTCACCCCTATGCCCGATTATTAAAGAAAGACCCTCGCCACTTAAATCGAATGTAATATTTTCATCACGTTCACTCGATTCAATTAAGACGCCGCTAAGATCCATCTTATCAAGCATTTGCTTTAAAAACTCTCTTGCTCGCTCTTCGAGCGTATCATCAACAATTACTTTAACCTTTGCCTCTGTTGCACCAAAAATACCCATTAGCCTTTTTATAGGTAGTTCCAGTACCTCAACAGAAACTCTTTCTCGTTCAACATCAAGTGTTGCACAGGCGGCCACAATGGCATCCTCAACCGAACGTCCTGAAGCAGTAGCTTCTCGTTTCAACTGCCGCACCTCCGAAATTTATTAAATAAAGTAAGTTTTACTCTATTTGAGTAACAGTTTAAATTAAACCTTAGTTATCCCTCTTCTTACTATCCGATAGACGCGAAGCAGAAAGCCTTCTACGATTTTCATCCATAAGCTGTTTCTTTGTTTTCTTAACATCAGTGTCGGAGGAAATATCTTGATAAACCTCCGGCGATTTTATTTGTGCTTGATCTGTGAAATGCGATTCATCTTCTTGCGTAGCTGTTTGCTCAGTAATAGTTATGGGTTTAGCGTTCAATTTTAACTTAGACTTTCGCTTTTGTGAAACAATCTCACCTTTTTCAGCGAGCTTTATTGGGTTAAAGAAAATATTGAGAAGATACGCCTGCAATATCATGAAAAGGTTTGTGTATATCCAGTATATGCCGATACCGGCAGGCACTGTTGTTGCAAAAAAAGCTGAAACAAAAGGCATTATTAAAAGCATGCTTTTATTCATGCCCGCAGGATTAGGTGCACCTGCCACAGCTGCCGGCTGAGATACTTTAGCAAAATTCATCGTAATCCACGAAGAAAGAAGCGAAGTAACATAACACAATATAGGTATTATAAGAAGTGCAGAAACTTTATTTAGCGCAGGCTGCTGCGAAAGATCCATGCCAAAAAAATCAAAATTAAGCCTTAAAACATTTTTGGGG
>Ga0209125_1003204_pt1:0-10000 | contig 11564 bp, 6 predicted proteins | sample BarGraIncub1131A_FD_184503 | JGI IMG/M metagenome (GOLD analysis project Ga0209125, IMG submission 184503) | Arctic peat soil microbial communities from Barrow, Alaska - Barrow Graham LP Incubations 11-31A (SPAdes) (version 2) | ecosystem: Environmental > Terrestrial > Soil > Wetlands >... | reverse complement strand
CTGCCTTCGCCATTGGTGTTCTTCCAGATCTCTACGCATTCCACCGCTACACCTGGAATTCCGCCTGCCTCTAGATAACTCAAGAGCCCCAGTATCGGCCGCAGGTCCGGGGTTAGGCCCCGGAATTGTACGACCGACTTGAAGCTCCGCCTACGCTCCCTTTACGCCCAGTGATTCCGAACAACGCTTGCACCCCTCGTATTACCGCGGCTGCTGGCACGAAGTTTGCCGGTGCTTCCTTTATAGGTACATTCAGGCCGGCCGAAACCGACGTTTATTCCCTATCGACAGTGGTTTACACACCGAAATGCTTCTTCCCACACGTGGAGTTGCTGCGTCAGGGTTTCCCCCATTGCGCAATATTCCCTACTGCTGCCTCCCGTAGGAGTCTGGGCCGTATCTCAGTCCCAATGTGGCCGATCACCCTCTCAGGCCGGCTACCGATCGAAGCCTTGGTGGGCCATTACCCCGCCAACTAGCTAATCGGACGCAAACTCATCCTGCAGCGATAAATCTTTCGTCAACAAGGCAGGTGCCTCGCCACGATATCCGGTATTAGCCATCCGTTGGGATGGTTGTTCCCGACTGCAGGGCAGATTATTTACGCGTTACTCACCCGTCCGCCGCTCGCCTAGAGTATTGCTACTCCGACTCGCTCGACTTGCATGTATAAGACACTCCACCAGCGTTCGTTCTGAGCCAGGATCAAACTCTTCATCTATTTTGAACAAAGTTATGACCCTTCGCTTTTCTCACTTCTTTTACGAATTGACCTTAGAACCGTAGTTCTTTGGACCCTCATTCAAGCATATCTCCGAATCCTTCAATTAGCTCGTTGCCGCGATGGGCGCCGGTTGCTTTGCTTTTGAGTGACGACTGTCTCTCTCAGCGGGCTCAATTATAGTTCTATCGGTTCTCAGTAACAAGGGTAAACGACGTCATTTTCTCACATCACAGAACATAGTCACATGTCAACCGTCTATGGATCTTCTATTAACGACAAACCAACAATCTTACAGAATCCAACCTAAGTTGCGGATTCATCACCGCCTTTTTCCGTTCGATTACACCCTTACGGAAATCAATCAATAATGGCGAATCTTCCGCTTTTCCTTGAAGAGACAGCAGATATTGCACTCTTTGGTACTCTCTTTCTAGTCGTTCGCCTACCTTTTCTACTGATTGCGCAGAAAGGGCTGAGGAATGCGACGCCGCAATCTTTCGAGCTATTGAGAGCCCCTCGGTAGCGAAATACTTCATCTTGGCTGAAAGTGCCGTGCCTTGTGGCAGCGCACAGTTTTTAAGGGTCGCTTGCGCCATATCATCCAAAAACTCGCACATATCTTCTGATTTGGAATCGACTAGCACACGAACAACCGCAGGCCCTGCCAAGTCACTCAATCCCCAATCGGGAGACAGCACTGGTTCATGCAAGAAATTGTACTGCATGACTAGTCCCTTGAGTGGCGCCTTGTCCCAGAGTACGCAACCTGCGGTTCCGAACTCTTCCATGGTCAGGAGATCCAGTATTCCTTGGCAAGTAGGGTGCTCCCAGCTCAGGAAATCGATGTTGTCATGGTCAAGGGCTTCATGTCGGTCCATGGTAACCGTCACTCCGATCTCATTGTACGCCTCGTCATGCTCGCCCTCAGCTCCAGCGACAGGAGAACTGGTCACAATGCGGCATTTTTCGGTGAGTCCCGGAATATCATAGCGCATTTGCGGCGTTGTTTGCAGAATTAGGGAACGCGGCAGGGACCCGTCTTCGACTTCAACTCCAAAGACATCAAGAGCCTCGATGACGAGTTCATGGAGCTCCCGATCGGCATCCAGTTCATCGACCTGTTGGACTAATTCCTGTGCAACGCCCCGGTTTCGTGAATTGAATTCAAGCAGACGGTCACGACCTTCTTCCACTTCTTTGCGAAGTGTGACGACCATTTTATGCGCCTGAGGAAGTATTTCTTTGCGGAATGATTCGAATTTTGTTGAAGAAGAGACAAGTGCCTCTAAAAATTCGTTCTCAAAATTGACGTAGATCTCACCCGAGCCCATCAGAGGATTCAGGAATGCATCCAACCCTTCATTGTACCAAGAGAACAAGACTTCTTGAGCCGTATTTTCTGTGTAAGGGACGTGCAGATGGATTTCATCGCGTTGCCCAATGCGATCCAAGCGCCCAATTCGCTGCTCCAGTAAGGATGCGTCCAACGGCAAATCAAACAGAACGAGGTGATGGGCAAACTGGAAATTTCGCCCTTCGGAACCGATCTCGGAGGCAATCAGAAGTCGAGCTCCATTTTTTCGGGCAAACCATGCAGCGGCACGGTCGCGCGCTACCAGGTCCATCGCTTCGTGGAAAAGAACGAATTCATCGGGACCGATGATCGTAGGTAATATCTGCTGTAAAGCCTTAACTACTTCACGGTCGGAGCAGATCAGAAGAACTTTCTCGTTCTTCATTTCCTTGAGAAACTTTTTAAGCCAACCGACTCGTTCATCCTGCATCCATGCTTCAGCAATATCGTGCATCATCATGCCATTGATCGCAAGAGCTATGGAGTCATCGTCGTTGCGCGACATGATCAATTCCACCATTTTTCGGTATGATGGCGCAGGCTTCAACGGATAGGGATGCAGAATACGCTTCGGGAATCCGCCAACGCCCTTACGGGAATTGCGGAAAATAACGGAGCCGGTACCTAAGGCATCAACAATGCGGCGTACCCATTCACCCGCTTCAAGCGAATGAGTCGAAATATTTCCGAGCCATGCCCGCACAGGGCTATTTTCAGGAACTGTATTTTGAATTTGCTCCCAAGTAAGTTGAGTCTCCGGATCAGCGGAAAGCTTCATAAGCACGTTTAGATCGCCTACCAACTTGAGGTAATGAGCTTGCTCTTGTTCGAAAGAGGCATAGTCCTGAAAGCGGGCAGGATCTAGTAGCCGTAACCGATGAAAATGAGCTTCCGGATGAAGCTGCAAAGGGGTTCCTGTCAGAAACAAAAGCCCTTTGGTTTTCGCGGAAATGGCATTGACGATTTGAAACTGCGGGCTCTTAAAATCACCCTCGTGCACCATGTGATGGGCTTCATCAACGATGACAAGATCCCAGGTAGACTTAAGCAAGTCGCGCACAAGTGCCGGCTCTTCGAGAAGATACTCGAAAGTTACCAGACACTCATTGCGGGCCAAAAAGGGATTCCCGACATTATCTCCTGCTGCCGCAAGGGACTGGATAAAACCAGGGTCAATCAGAGTGAAAAATTGATTGAAGCGCCGCAGCATTTCCACAATCCACTGGTGCTTTAGGGACTCAGGCACCAGAATCAAGGCACGAAGCACTCGGCCACGGGTTTTGAGAGTGTGCCAGATCATGCCAGCTTCGATAGTTTTACCAAGGCCAACTTCATCGCAGAGCATCAAACGGGGAAGACTCGATGCCGAGCACGCCCGATGACAGATATAGTACTGGTGTGGGATCAGGTCGACGCGGGGGCCCACCATCCCACGGACGGGAGACGAAAGCCACCGACTACGGATCGATTGAGCTTTTTCACGTAATTGAAAATTCTTGTTGGTATCGCCCTGATTTTCGGCTAAGCGTTCAAATAAGTTGTCACGACGGGCGTTCATGCGATGATGAAGCTCCGACTCAGGAAGACGCTTCCCTCTGCCACAGTAAATAAGAAGCCCGTTTTCATCCTCGATGGACTCCACCAGAAAGGCTTCGCCCTTAACGGACCTAGCCTGTTCCCCTTCCTGCAACAAAAAGCGCTGAACGGGAGCCCCGTTAATGCGGTATATGCGTTGTTGGTTTGCCGCAGGGAACTCAAAGAGCACCGTACGGGCATCAGTTTTGATAACTCTGCCAAGTCCGAGCTCTAGCTCAGTCTGACTCACATAACGTTGACCAGGTACGAATCGAATCATTGTCTCAATTTACCTATTTTTGGAGAGATGAATGATAATTGGTTCTACCTAGACGCCCAAAACCCCGAAGCCACGACGAAAGTCGGCCCTTTGACTAAGCTTAAGATCGAGTCTTTAGCTATAGAAAAGACGGTTCAACCCGATTCCATGGTCTGGTATCCTGGTCTTCTGAGTTGGATTCCGTGGAAAGAAGCGGCCCCTGATTTTCCTGGCAATTCCCCAACTCATCGGTGCCTGCTATGCAATTTGCAGAAGCCCGAGGAGCAAATGTCCTATGCTGAGGAACATTGGGTATGCCAATCGTGCCAGACAGCGATGACTCCCAAAACCTTGGATCCGCTAGGGTCTGGGCCCATTATTTCATCAAAAGTTCCTTTGATGATCGCGACGGAGCAGTACGCCCCGTTTGGGATCCGCTTGGCGGCGATTCTCGTTGACTTACTTATTTTGAGTGCGCTCAATGCTTTTTTGATCATCATCTACTTGTTCGTGTTTCGAATTCCCGAATCAGTGATCCAAAAGTCGTTGCTGATTAATATTCCTGGTATTGTCCTTGACGCCTGTTATCAGATTTACTTCTTGTCCCAATATGGCGGAACTCCGGGTAAAATGCTTTTTGGCCTGCGTGTGGTTTCCGAAGACGGGTCGCCTTTAACCGTTCTTCATGCTGCCGCTCGCTATTTCAGCTTTTGGATCAGCGCCCTCACCCTTGGGGTTGGATTCTTGATCGTGCTGTTCGATCCGCAACGTCGCGCACTGCATGACCATATTGCCAAAACCCGTGTATTGATCGGCCCCACATCCATACGGTAAAGAACTTGCTACGCAAACCCTCCTGGTTGAAAGCTCCGCTGTCTGGTGGTGCAGAATATAGAGCTCTCGCACAGCATATCCGATCCCAGGACCTTCATACGGTTTGTGAAGAGGCTCACTGTCCTAACAAAGGAGAATGCTGGTCTCGGGGCGTGGCAACCTTGATGATTCTCGGAGATACCTGTACACGGGCCTGTGCATTCTGTAACGTAAAGACTGGCCGACCAACCGTGACCGACAGGGAGGAGCCGCAGCGGATTGCGATAACGGTCGCGAAGATGGGGCTAAAGTACATTACGCTTACGAGCGTCGATCGAGATGATTTGGACGACCAGGGAGCCGAAATCTGGAGTGAAACCATCCGAAGGATTCATGCTCAGGCACCTGCGCTTCGCATTGAAGCGCTGATTCCAGATTTCCAGGGAAACCTTACGCTACTTGACCTTGTACTCGACGCCGGTCCTGATATTTTGAATCACAACTTGGAAACGGTGCCCCGCCTGCAAAAGGAAATCCGGAAATTTGCAAATTGGGAGCACAGCCTACGGGTTCTTGACCACGCAAAGTCGAGAGGTTTCACAACTAAATCAGGGATTATGGTTGGTCTGGGCGAGACTCGTGAGGAAGTTTTTGAGTTCCTCGCAGTAGCTGCCGCTCATCAAATCGATATAGTGACTATAGGCCAGTATTTGCAACCAACCATGCGTAATATTGACGTGCAACGTTATGTGGAACCTAATGAATTTCGTGACTACGCAGAGTTAGCCCTTTCCCTCAATATTCCTCATTGCTCGAGTGGCCCTCTGGTGCGGAGCTCCTGGCATGCGGAAGATGTGGCTATGGCGTTAAGCTCAGTGCGTCCTGGATATGAGCGTAATGAAACAGGTATCCTGCATCCAAAAGACGTCTAGGCACGGCTTTCTGACTAAACAACACTAGACTTGCAGCCTCGCCCAGTCCTATTTTAAGCCACAATGCAGGGATTCTGAAACGAGCCTTTTTTGAATAGCATTGCGCGAGCTTTAGTGCAAATTCTTTTTGGGTGACCGGGTTCGGGGCAACAACGTTGACTGGGCCTTGCAGATCCGAATCTAACGAAAACAGGATACAGTCCACCACATCGTCGCGGTGAATCCATGACATATATTGATCGCCTGATCCTAAAATGGTTCCGAGTCCTTTTTGGAATAGCGGCTCTAAACGTTTCATGAAACCTCCCCCGGGGGCCAGAACCACTCCGAAGCGCAGATTCAACGTACGTACGCCAAGCCGGCGTGCTCTTTCAACCTCAGACTCCCAGACCCCACACGTTTGCGCCAGGAATCCAGTGCCAATTTCCGCATCTTCGTTCAAGGTTTCTGCACCACGGTCACCGTAATATCCAACCGCACTTGCATTGATCCAGACTTGTGGCAAGTGCATATTGCGGCCTAACCGATCAACGATTCGCCTGCATAGACCTGCCCGGGAATCTACAATCAGGTTCTTGCGCCTCGCTGTCCATAATCCATCCGCGATAGATTCACCTGCAAGGTTAATGATCCCATCGATTGAATCCAAATGTTCAATCCAGTCGGAATCGAAGGATACCCAGGACTCATTTTGATGCCTCGTGGTAGGACGATTGGTGTGGTAGACCACGCGTAGGTGATGCCCTGCTCGGATAAGCGCTTTACGTAAAGGAGAGCCGATAAATCCAGTACAGCCAATACACAGAAGATCCATGGGTAGATTGTATCCTTTTGTGGGGAAGGAAGCAATGTCGGTGGATATATCGCACACATGGGGACTATGGTTACGCGCGAGGACCTTCAAGGGCCGAGGGCGAGCGTAGCGAAATAGTATGAATGGCACAAGGAACGATTTCTCTGTTTGGAAGAAGTTCCGCTATGGTGAGTCTTTTAAGCATCTTACGGAAAGGCCTTTGATTTTCTCGGCGCTGTTCTCTACTAAATCTGTATAAGCGTAATTCAGGTAGCGCGTGACGGCGTATGTCGGTAGTGAGGTTTCCGTTGCTGTCCACCATGCGGTATATTTGTTATCCGCAGTGATGATACCCGCGCTGTAGTAGCCGGCAGGAATACCGTTAAAACCATAAGCGTCTATAACATTCACAGAGGGATCGGCTGTTGATTGCCAAAGGATGGAGCCCTTTAGGTAATTTCCCACATAGAAACCATAGTTCTTTTGCACATAGGTATCCAAGGTTGTCCAGTCGGCTCTGGTAGGAACATGCCAGCTGCTGGGACATGATGCCATGGCAGCGTTCCAGTCATATAGTCGACCAAAGACATCGCAATAATCGGTATTCGTATTCACTGCAGTGTTGCTATTATCGACCTTGCACCAGCTTCCTGTCGTCGTTGCAAAATCCAGGTTTTCGGCCATCCATGTCTGGGTGCCAATCACCACGGCTTTGTAGGACTTTTCGGCGCAAGCGAGGGTTCCCGTTGCAGGTGCTGGAGAGGCGCTCGGGGTATAGACACAAGCTTGCGTGTTGAGTGATGCAATCGCAGAGGATGAGGGCAAGGATGAACTTGAGGAAGAAACAATACTCGATGGGCTTGATGCCGGCGCGGTCGTTGAGGATGTTCCGACAAGAGATGAACTTAACGATTGCCCGATGCTCGATAGGTTTTGAACGCTAGAAGTCGCAATTGGGGACGAGTTTGTAAAAACGGTACTGGACGAAGCTTTGGTTGACGAACTGGACAACTGAGCCACGCTGTTTGACTGGGACGACAATGTGACATTGTCAGAAACCAGGCCTTGGCTACCACAACTAATTAATGCCAGGGCAAACGAAGAGATAACAGCAGCAAAGCGAGTGGCTCGATTCCAAATTGACATACGAAGTCTCCTTACTATATGCTTTAAATGTAATCCCTTTCTGGAATTGCCGCTATTGCGCGAACCTATTTGCGAAAGGGAGCTCGATAGTGAGGGCATATGGATTGGATTCAGAGCGAGAACCTTGAAAACAAGAAAGCACCAGACGCCGCATAGCAAAGCTATGAAATGTCTGGTGCTGCCGCAGTTAGCTGGGCTCGAAGCCGCAAGACGGCCATCTGAACCCGCTATCGAGCGTAACTAGAAGCCAGCCGAAACCACAACGTCTTCCTTGATTGCTGTCGCAAAGAGGAATTCGCGGTTCATGCGGGCGATGTTCTTAACAGAGATTTCCTTAGGGCAAGCAGCTTCGCACTCATACAAGTTCGTGCAATTGCCGAAGCCTTCCTTGTCCATTTGCTCGACCATGCTGAGCACACGGCGAACCTTCTCGACCTTGCCCTGAGGGAGCAATGCGAGATGGGAAACCTTGGCGGCGACAAAAAGCATAGCAGATGCATTCTTACAGGCGGCTACGCAAGCGCCGCAACCGATACAGGCGGCAGCGTCGAAAGCCTTGTCTGCGTCAACCTTTGGAATCGCAATGTTATTCGCGTCTTGAGCATTGCCAGTGCTGACCCCAATGAAGCCACCCGCCATGATGATGCGGTCGAACGCGGAACGGTCGACTACACAGTCACGAATCAAAGGAAATGCGGCAGCGCGCCATGGCTCAACAACAATAACGTCGCCGTCCTTGAACTTGCGCATATGCAACTGGCAGGTGGTGATGGAGTGGTCTGGGCCATGTGGCAACCCATTGATCACCAGCGAGCACATGCCACAGATGCCTTCGCGGCAATCATGGTCAAAATTGATGCCTTCTTTACCAGAATGCATTAACTGTTCGTTGGCGATGTCGAGCATTTCGAGGAACGACATATCTGGAGAGACATGTGGCACCTTGATGGTTTCGAACTTGCCCTGGGCCTTGGCATTTTTTTGGACCCAGATCTTGAGAGTAATCGTCATGTTGCCGCTCATTACTTGTAGCTCCGGGTTGCAAGGTGAACATTATCAAAGGTGAGTTGTTCTTTGTGCAACTCTTGACGAGCCTTGTCACCCTTGAATTCCCAAGCAGCGACATAACTGAAGTTTTCGTCGTCGCGCTTCGCTTCATTATCTTCGGTCTGATGTTCTTCACGGAAATGGCCACCACAAGACTCTTCGCGATGCAGCGCATCGAAAGTCATGAGTTCGCCGAACTCTAAGAAATCAGCTACACGGCCGGCATGTTCGAGGTTCTGGTTGAAGTCGCCATCGGATCCGAGCACGTCAACGTTCTTATAGAACTCTTCGCGCAGTTCAGGAATCTTCTTGAGATTGGCTTCAAGACCTGCCCGATTACGGCCCATGCCAACGTTTTCCCACATGAGCTTACCGAGTTCACGATGGAATTCATTGACCGTTTTCTTGCCCTTGACCTTCAAGAGGCCATCGATACGAGCTTTGGATTCCGCTTTCGCCTGCACAAAGCCTGCATGTTCTGCAGAAATCTTCTCGAGCTTGGTGCCCGCAAAGTAACCACCGATGGTGTACGGAATGACAAAGTAACCATCAGCAAGACCCTGCATCAGAGCAGAGGCGCCGAGACGGTTGGCACCGTGATCGGAGAAGTTGGCTTCACCAAGAACGAAGCAACCTGGAATTGTGGACATCAAGTTGTAATCAACCCAGAGGCCGCCCATGGTGTAATGGACTGCAGGGTAGATACGCATAGGAACCTTATAGGGGTTCTCATCCGTGATCTTCTCATACATTTGGAACAGGTTGCCGTACTTGGAAGCAACGACACCTTCGCCGAGTTCCTTGATCTTGGCAGCATCCGCAGGACCTTTGCCAGCGGCAGCGTTCTTACCATAACGGTCGATCGCGGCAGCGAAGTCAAGATACACAGCCTTTTTGGATGTGCCTACGCCCATGCCCTTGTCGCAGACAAGTTTGGCATTACGGGAAGCCACATCGCGAGGAACGAGATTACCGAAGGAAGGATATTTCTCTTCGAGGTAATAAAAACGCTCGGATTCAGGAATCTGGTCAGGAGAACGGGAATCGTCCTTCTTTTTAGGAACCCAAACGCGGCCGTCGTTACGGAGAGATTCGGACATCAGAGTGAGCTTCGACTGATGGTCGCCGGTCACTGGGATGCAAGTTGGATGGATCTGGGTATAGCAAGGGTTTGCGAAGTATGCACCCTTCTTATGTGCGCGCCATGCAGCGGTTACATTGGAACCCTTTGCGTTCGTCGAGAGATAGAACACGTTGCCGTATCCACCGGTGGCCAAGCAAACAGCATCGGCTTCGTGGGATTCGAGTTCGCCGGTGACCAAGTTACGCACGATGATGCCGCGGGCCTGGTCGTTGA
>Ga0209125_1003203_pt1 | contig 11565 bp, 12 predicted proteins | sample BarGraIncub1131A_FD_184503 | JGI IMG/M metagenome (GOLD analysis project Ga0209125, IMG submission 184503) | Arctic peat soil microbial communities from Barrow, Alaska - Barrow Graham LP Incubations 11-31A (SPAdes) (version 2) | ecosystem: Environmental > Terrestrial > Soil > Wetlands > Peat... | reverse complement strand
CCAAGGTAACTAGATCTGATGCATCTACCACGGCCCCAAAAGGGCAATTTACGACACAAAGACCACAGCTCGTACATTTTTCTTGATTGATGGTTGCAACGCGGTCCTCACTAACTGAAATAGCTTTTACCTGACAATTTTCTTCGCAAGGGCGCCGTAGCTCCAGAATGGCGTGGAAAGGACATTTTTTAGCACAGAGACCGCATTCAACACACCTACTTTGGTCTATGAACGCATGGCCATTAAGAAACAGCATTGCTTTCTTGTGACAGTTTGAAGAACAAAATTGCCCTACGCAATTCTGACATCCATCGGTCACAACATAACGGTGCATTTCACACCCATTACATGCTTCAGCTAGGACGCGTACCACCGGGCCCTTTTCTGGTTCAAAAATTAGTTTTAATCTTTCTTCTACGATTGCTCGTTCTTTATGAATACAACACCGATAGCGTGGTGTCCCATCCAAGATAATTTCTTTTGAGAGATGGGCGCGTTCTGTTGGATCATTTTCATTTCTACTCAACTGTAAAGCTGAACACAAGACATTGCGGCGAATTTTCATTATCTCCGAGTTCGGCATTATGCCACTCCTCCCTAAGAACAATGCTACTAATCGTCTTCAATCGTTTCAAAGTTTTGTATTAGCAATAATTATCTGTCCAATAGCTACACCACCGTCATTAGAAGGTAAGTGGGTATGAGTATAAACGACAAAACCTTCCTTTCCCAAATCTCGAGAAGTTTTTTTTAGTAAATATGGGTTTTGGAACACCCCCCCACTCAAGGCAACCTCATTGATACTTGTGTCTTCTCTAAGGTAAGTACACATACTTACACTCAAATTCACAATAGTATTTTGGAATTTGGAAGCCATGATTTTTCTACAGACCCCATTTAGTTTATCTTTGATAACCTCTTTAATCATTTCATAAGGTTCTATAATATACATATCCTGTTGTTTTATGATTTTATATGAGTATGCTTCTTGAATTTCAATGTCTGATAAGGCTTCAAGTTCAATGGCGGCCTGGCCTTCATAAGTAACTTTATCCGTGATTTCAATAATATTTGATACCGCATCAAAAAGTCTTCCCATACTTGAGGTTTGAGGACAATTAATATTCGCATCTATAATATCAATGAGCTTTACGGCAGCTTCACCATATCGTTCAAATAAACCACCACGAGTTTCTTTTTTAGATCCCAGGGCTTTGTATAGATAAGATACCCCCATTCTCCAGGGCTCTTTGATGGCCTTTTCTCCTCCAGGCATTTTGATATAATCAAGGTGTCCCATTCTGGCAAATTCTTTTTTGTCACAAACCATAAATTCCCCACCCCAGATCTTGCCGTCAGTCCCATAGCCCGTTCCGTCAAAACAAATTCCAATCACCTTTCGCTCTAGATGATTTTCGAACATGCAGCTAACTATGTGAGCATGGTGATGCTGCACGGCCATTTTAGGCAAATCATAGTCTAGTGCGTACTTAGTTGATAGATATCCTGGATGCATATCATGAGCAATAACTTTAGGGGTAAAGGAAAATACCTCTTTAAAATGCTCAATATTGTTCTTATAGTGCTCAAAGGTCTCTAAATTCTCTAAGTCCCCATTAAACTGGCTCAAAAATAAAAAACCATCTTTACTAATACAAAAGGTATTTTTCATATTTGGACCACATGCTAAGATATCCTTCATATTTGATGCCTTAAATGGTTCTGGTGCAAAGCCCCTAGCCCTTCTTATGATCGTTTGTTTCTCCTCAACCACCCTTAAGACAGAGTCATCAATGGGTAGATATATTTGACGGTTATGTATTAAAAAAAAGTCTACAATCCCAGATAAACTCTTTCTAGCACCGGAATCCGTATGTTCAATGGGAAGTCCATTCACATTGGCACTCGTCATAATCAGAGCTTCGATCTTATTTGAAAATAATAAACTGTGCAGAGGAGTGTATGGTAGCATAACTCCTAGAGTTTTCTGATGAGGAGCAATAGTTTGTGGTAAATCATAGTCTTGCTTTTGATCTAAGATAACGATAGGCTTACGGATTCCTGTTAGTAATTTTTCTTCAAGTTCAGTTACTTTACAATGCTTTTTTATGATTTCGATATTTTTCATCATTACAGCAAGAGGTTTAAAGGGTCTTCTTTTCCGAGTTCTTAAGGTTTGGATGGCCACTTCATTCCAACCATCACAGACCAGGTGATAGCCACCTAAGCCTTTTATAGCAACTATTTTTCCTTCGACAATCATGTCTTGAGCAAAACTAATAGGATGCTCTATCTCTAATTTATTGCCTTTATTATCTTCAACCCAAAGCTCTGGACCACAGGTTCGGCAGGCATTGGGTTGTGCGTGGAATCGTCTGTCTGTAGGATCTGAGTATTCTCTTGCACATTCCTTGCACATTTCAAATTCCTTCATGGTGGTTTTTTCTCTGTCATAAGGAAGTGCTTTGATTATAGAAAACCTTGGCCCACAATTTGTACAATTGGTAAAAGCATAGCCACTTCTCCTATTTGTTTTGCTATTAATGTCTTCCTCACAATCCTTACAAATAGCTACATCTGGCGATATCAAGGTGATCTTACCCAATATTTTTTCACTTTCCTTGATTTCAAAAATGGCATAATCTAAGACTGGCGCCTCTCTTACCGATATTTTATCTATCCGTGCAAGTGGGGGTGGATTGTGCTCTATTCTTTGCAGAAATTTGTTGATAGCTTCTTTATCGCCTTCAATATCAATGTGAACCCCTTCAGAATTATTATTTACGTATCCTTTTAAATTAAAGGAATCCGCTAGATTATAGACAAACGGACGAAATCCTACACCTTGTACAATCCCTTCAATTACAATGAAACACCTCTTAATATTCATAATTCACATCCTTATTAAGATAGGACCGCCTAAAACTCCTCGTCTTTTTATATGGAAAGCCCTCAACCTAACCAGGTGGAGGGCCTTCGAATGCTTTGCAAAGTTAACCGTTTACCGCTTTAGCATATCCTAGGAAGTAGAATCCCTGATGGCATATCCACGATCCTTTTTCCTCCAACAACGGTGTTCAAATACACTTTTTTACCCAATTCTTCAGTGACCCTACCGATGATTGCGGCATTCGCACCTAATGGGTGTGTTCTCATGGCAAAAAGCACCTGCTCCGCCTGAGCTTCTGGCACGAAGACACAGAGCTTTCCTTCATTAGCGATATATAAGGGATCTAAACCTAACATTTCTGCAGCCCCTTTTACCTCCTCTTTTATAGGAAGGAGATTTTCTTCGAGGGCTATGGTTACATTGCTAAAGTCACTGATTTCATTGAGAACCGCGGCTACTCCCCCTCTTGTAGCGTCCCTGATTACATGAATTCCGTCGTAGGCGTCTAACATGCAATCGACTAATGTATTCAAACAAGCACAATCACTGATCAAGTTTCCCTCAAAACCGAGGTTGTTTCTTTCACATAATATCGTCATACCGTGGTCACCTAAGGTACCATTGACTATTATTACATCTCCCGATTTTGCATTGGCACAATTTATATTAACATTTTCATAAATTGAACCAATTCCTGAAGTGTTGATATAAATACCATCGACGTTGCCCTTTTCGACAACCTTCGTATCTCCAGCCACAATTTTTACCCCAGATTTTTTCCCCTCTTCTGCCATGGTCTTAACAATAATCTCTAAGTTGACAATAGAAAAACCTTCTTCAATAATAAAGGCGCTCGTTAAATATAGTGGTTTTGCTCCGCTTACGGCTAAATCATTGACCGTTCCGCAAACTGCAAGTTTGCCGATATTTCCGCCCGCAAAGAAAATAGGATTTACCACAAAAGAATCAGTGGTGAACGCTAATTTCTTGAAGTCTATATCTATTTGAGCCGCATCGTTCATCTGGTTCAATATATCGTTACTAAAATATTTAAAAAATATATCGTTAATCAATTTATTGGTTTGGGTGCCGCCACTTCCATGACTAAGAGTTATGGTACTCATTTTACTCCTCCATTTTTCTGGGTTTGTAATATCTAAAATAAGCCGCACAGGTGCCTTCTGACGATACCATGCAAGATCCAACTGGGTTATCAGGGGTACAAAGTTTCTTAAATAGGGGACATTGCGTTGGATTTATTTTTCCTTTCAGTATCTCGCCACATCGACATCCCGAGCCACCATCATATTCTTCATAACAAATTTCAAAATGCTTAAGTGCATCAAACTCTTCAAACTGACGATTGAACTCTAGGCCACTTTTTGGAACTTTGCCAATTCCTCGCCAATTAGAGTCAACAATGTTAAAAGCTTTGTTCAGGTAGTCTTTAGCTTTAGTATTGCCGTCGGTTTTTACAATCCTTTTATAGTCATTCGCAATTCTATAGTCCTTTTTGCTTATTAAACCTACTAACGTATTTAAACCCTGAAGTATGTCTACGGGTTCAAAACCAGTCACTACTCCAGGAATATTTAAATCCTTGCTTAGAAATTCGAAAGGTTCAGTTCCAATAATTGCGCTAACATTCCCCGGCAATAAAAAACCGTCCAAGTTTAAATCCTGATCATTAACGAGCGCTTCCATAACAGGAGGTACAATTTTATGGGCTGTAAAGAAGAATAGATTACTTAAGCCTTTTTTTCTTGACTCAATGGCTGTTACTGCAGTCATGGGGGCGGTCGTTTCAAAGCCTACTGCTAAAAAAACGATCTGTTTCAACGGATTTTCTGCAGCAAGGATGAGACAGTCCATAGGGGAGTACACTATTCTGATATCTGCACCTTCAGCCTTCTTCTTAAGCAGAGAGCCTCTTCTACCTGGAACTTTCATCATATCCCCAAAGGTTGCTATAATGACATCCTTTCGATTTGAAAGTTCTAGGGCGGTATCAATATAGCTCTGAGGAGTAACGCAAACAGGACAGCCTGGTCCCGATATCAAATTCACATTTGTAGGAAGGACATCTCTAATACCATACCTAAAGATAGACATAGTATGTGTACCACAGACTTCCATAATATTAATCTTATTACAAGAAATAGTTCGCAAGTTTTCTACAAGTAGTTTAGAATAGTCGCTCGATCTAAATTCATCGACGAATTTCACATTCAGCCAACTCCTTCAATATATCAAGTGTAATTTTCGCCTCGACTTCATCGATCTCTTGAATTGCGCACCCTGCATGTACTAGTACATAGTCATCGATCGCTACGTCAGGTGTCAGATGCAAAAAGACATTTCGTCTTAATTTTCCGACTTCGATAATCCCCATGTTACCATTAATGCTCAACACTCTTCCTGGAACGGCAAGACACATACTAATCTCTCCTTTTTTTGCGCTCATTGAAGTATATTATCCAGATAGATGCTTCATAAAATATCAAAATAGGAGCTGCAGCCGTGACAAATGTCAATAACCCTGCCGAAGGAAGGAACAAGCCTTCAATCATAAAAGCCCCGATTATAACGTATTTCCGGTATTTTCTTAGAAGTTTTGAATTAATAAGGGAGGTTTTTCCCAGTACTACTAATAAGTAGGGAAATAGAAAAACAACTCCCGTAAACAGGCAGAATATCCCTATGAAATTAAAGTAATTGATCCCACTGAGCGCTGGCCTCAAATAACTGTTCCCATACGACATCAGAAATCCTAGAGAATAAGGTAAAACCAGGCCAAATCCAAAGACGACACCTAGCGCAAATAATACAGAGAGAATGAGCACATTTTTATATAATAATGTTTTCTCTCCTTTTTTTAGCCCCGGGCTCAGGAAAGCTAAAATTTGAGATATTGTAATAGGACTTGTAAGGATTGCCCCTGCAATCAAAGATACTTCCAGTCTAAAAACAAAACCATCCGTCAATTTAAAGAACACAAGCTCCATATGGAACTTTGCTATAGGAATCATCAGTATCTCGATTAACAAATGAACTTTATTGTAAACAAGGACCGTCATAAAGAGGATACTAATTAGAGAAATTATGATTCTTTTTCTTAGCTCATGTAAGTGATCGACCACAGACATTTCTGTGTCTTCCATAAGTTCCACCTCTTTAAGAATCCGAGTTGTTCTTAATAAGACTCTGCCGCTTATCTCTTTTTTCAAGGAGGGCAATTGTCCAAATACTGATCTCGTAAAGCACCAAAATTGGCATAGTCACAAGCAGAAAAGTAAACACGTCTAAGGCTGGGGAAATTACCGCGATCGTAACTAACGATAACATAATGGCAACTTTACGTTTGCCTTTGAGCATTTTTGAAGTCACAATCCCTAGTCTCGACAAAGCAATTAGGATTAACGGAAGTTCAAATATCAAACCTATACACAAAAGCAAGGTGCCGACGAAGGAAAAATACTCATCTCCGGACAGAGTGGGAGTCATAAAACCACTTCCGACCTCCATGAGAAATTTTATAGTTGAAGGCAGAATCAGTCTATATCCAAAAGCCATGCCCCCTACAAAAAGGACAAAAGCAAAAGGGATGATGAAAAAAATCAAAATTCGTTTCGTTTTCTTTGCTAGTTTCGCCCCCGTCTGTCGTAGGATCAACAAACAAATAACTGGGGAAGCTAGAACTAGACCACCTAGGAACGAAACCCTTATTTTCGCCATTAAGCCTTCTGCTGGTGTTAGAAAATATAATTGGACACCACCTAGTGGTTTCGTAAGGATACTAATCAGAAAGTCTGCTTGATAATAAACAAAAGAGACTGCAATAACTAAAGCAAGAACGATCCATACAATAACTTTTCTCATGCTCTCAACCCAGCGCGCAGCCTCAACAATCATTTCACTCTTTATCATCGTTTTACTCCCAGGATGTTATTTAACGTCTTCACGTTTAATATCTTCGATTTTGGCTTCCATCTTGGGTTCAGCTTTTACTTCCACTTTAGCTTCCTCTTTAACTTCTGTACTAGCTACTGTATTGTTCCCGCCCATGATCTCCCCTGTAGCTTTTTTAAATTCCTTTAATGCTTCTCCCACGGCTTTACCCATGGCTGGTAACTTTCCTGGTCCAAAGAGCACAAGCGCAATGATCAGTATTACAATTAATTCTGGAAAACCTATTCTTGGCATGCTACATTTCCTCCTCTTTTATTGTCTACTTGTTGACATATCCATGAGCATAGTTCATCGATACCCTGGTCCTTAACACAGGACGTTTCAAAAATAGCCGCATGAGCATTAAGTGAGTTTATGTCTTTGTAAAATTCAATTTTATTGAAATTAGTGAATTCCAATAAATCCATTTTGTTCAAGATAATAGCCCCACTATTCTCAAACATCCGCGGATATTTCAACGGTTTATCATTGCCTTCCGCGGTACTCAAGACAGTGATCTTTATGTCTTCACCTAGTTCAAAAGCCGCTGGACAGACTAAATTACCTACATTTTCTATCACGAGCAAATTAACATTGTCCAGATTTAAAGAATCTAGGGCCCCTTTTATCATTTTTCCATCCAAGTGACAGGCTCCCCCTGTGTTGATCTGAACCACTGGAACCCCTTGTGCTTCAATTCTCTCTGCGTCCTTAGTTGTGTACAAGTCTCCTTCAATGACTGCAATACTTTCTTTACCTTTAAGTTTTGAGATGACCCTTTCAAGCAGCGACGTCTTACCAGAACCGGGGGAACTCATCATGTTGATAACATAGATCCCCTTTTCATTGAGCAATTGTTTATTTTGAGAGGTTATCTCCTCATTGGTGTGGAGGATGTTAGCAACCACCTTAATCTCACTCATCGTTTAGTCTCCTTCAATGGTATTGACATAAAGTTCATAACCACGAACAACACTAGTACAGAACTTGTTACAATTTGGACATAGCTTATCGAAATGTTCTATCGGGAATTCCAGATTGCAATCCATACACTCCCCTAGCGCGCCTACTGTTTCTATGCCCAACGTGGATTCTTCCAGCATTGTACCTTCAATACAACTGTCAAAGGCAAAATTTAAGGATTCAGGCATGACACCTGATAGTTCTCCAATTCTTAGGGACACTTTATTGATTTTTGTTAGTTTATTTTCAATCGCTTTCTGGGTAACGATTTCAATCACGTTTTGGATAATGGAAACTTCATGCATAAGTTTCACCTAAGGCTACTTCTGAGTCTAAGAGTAGTTCTTTCTTAATATTGGCAATCACTTCAGGAATTTTAGCCTTCATGAGATCTGTCATTGATAAATTCACGGCTATAGTTTTCGGTTCTATACCAAAGATGACAACCTCAGGATATTTATCCAACAAATTAGCCATTTTAACAACATCCAAGATTTGAACATCATGAATTGAAAGGTTTTCTTTTTGATAACTCTTAATATCTTCCGGCTTTATTTTGTAGATCGTGCCGGGCTCTAAACCTGCTCGCAAACAATCGATAACAATGACCTTTTTATAGTCCAGAAAATAACCCAGTGTATCAAGAGTGGAAGTGCCTCCATCGACTAATTCAATCGTCGATGGAAGCGTTTCATTTTCAAGTTGTGTTACGACATGAACTCCCACGCCATCATCCTGGAGAAGAATGTTCCCAATCCCTATGATGACAGTGTCCTTCATAATTAAACTCCTAATGGTTGTACCACAAAGTTGGACATTTCTAGTCCCTCTGGAGACATCACATGAACGGAACATCCTGTGCAGGGATCGAAGGAGTGAACGATTCGCAAAAGTTCCACGGGTTGCGTAGTATCTACAACATGAGTTCCAATCAAAGCCTTTTCGATCGGCCCTACATTACCTGCATCATCCATAGGCGAAGCGTTCCAGCAAGTTGGAGTAACGATTTGGTATTTAGAAATTGCCGAATTCGCTACGGTTACCCAGTGACCCAGTGCTCCTCTTGGGGCCTCAGTTAAACCTATTCCAGATCCAGAAACTAGAGTTCCTAAATTGGTAAATCCACTTTGTCCAGCCACCACTTGGTTCAACCAGGTTAGCATATTTGTAGCAATTTTATTAGTTTCTGTGTATCTTGCTAAGTGCCTGTCAATTACAGAAACACCGTGACGATAATCTCCACTGACCCAAGTTCTAGCTAAGCTACCCGCTTCATAAGCAGCTCCATTGTATCTTGGAGCCTTTAGCCAAGTGTACGCGCCTGATTTTCCAAAGCTTGGAGTCGTAGTCTCGGATGCCGGATTAGCACCTGATGGGGAAGAATACCAAGAATGTCCGACATATTCTTTAATATTTGTCTGCGTAAAACTTCCTACCGTTTCATTCGTCACCGTTCCAGCAGGAAATAGCTTAGCGCCCGAAGCATTTGTATCAAAGACTCCAAAAGATATAAGATTGCCATACCCTTTGCCAACCGTATAATAGTCATTATATGCCGCTGCTAATTTGTTAACGTCAGCTGCATACGTAGTTTGGATGAACGTAGAAATAGTATTTAAATAATTACGGAAGTTTGTTATGTCTGTAGCGGTAGGTAGTGCTGTAACCCCACCTGGCACTACGTTGCCAACATGAGGAAGCTTTCCGCCAAAGATGGCTCCCATTTCGTGGGCTTGTCTTCTTATGGATAAAGCGGCGACATAATTATTAATCAAGGTTTGGCTGTCTGTCGCATTAAATCTGAAATCCTGTGTATATCCAGGAGTCCACGGGTGGACTTGTGGACCTTGAACATAGTCCATTAAAGCGAGTTGGTAAAAGTGCAAAACATTACTCGATATGAAGTTAGCTCCCTGAATCAGGTCTCTTAATAATAAACCCTGAAGATTTGGCGTAAAACCTGAGGCTTGTTCAGTGGCCTTTGAGGAAGCAATCGCGTGAGAAACTGGGCAAACTCCACAAATTCGTTGGGTTAGAAACGCTGCATCCTTCGGCACCCTTCCGACTAGCATATTTTCAAAGTCCCTATATAAGTTACCCGTTGATTGAGCAGCCGTTACAATATTATTGGCATCAAGGGTGACTGAAACTTTTAAATGTCCTTCAAGTCTGGTAATTGGGTCTAATACTAATGTACTCATTGTATTCAGTCCTCTCTCTTTATAATTTAGTGACTATTACCTAATATAGTGGGTTTGTTGGGAAAGTGGGATTTGAGCATCCTATGCAAGGATAATTAACATTCATACACCATGATTGTCCATTATTCCATTTCATTGATGTGCAAACATTATCGGTGATTGTTCCATTACATCCAAATGCTCGGAAGCATCCAGTTGCTGATCCTATTTGGCTTGCATTTCCAGTTCCTTTTCGTGGACACGTATCATGTACAGTTGCCCCATAATATTTAGTAGGTCTGTTGTTATTATCTAATGCTGGATTACCAATTAAAATTAGATCCAAAAGAGATTGAATCAAAACAGTAGGATGAACAGGACAACTTGGTAGATTTACTATAGGGTTGGTTGTTTTCCCAGTTAATATTGTTTTAGCGCTTTGGCATGCTGTACTGTTTGCACCTGAAGCCGGAACTCCTCCAAAGGAAGCACAAGTTCCTGCTGCAACAACATATTTAGCCATTGGTCCATATTTCAAGACAGCTTGTTGCATTGTTAAGGGAGTTCCATTAACTTCTCCGATGACACAATAGTTTCCATTGGCGCCAGTTGGTACTGCACCTTCAATCACTAGAATGAACTGGCCTTTATATTGAGTTGCACTTTGGTCTAAGGTTTGCATTGCTAGGTCACCGGATGCGGTCATTAGGGTGCTGTTATATTTCATACTGATTTTGTTTAAGAGCACATTGTCAATCGTAGTGGGATTAGTAACATTTAAGGTCGATACGGTACAACCTGAACACCCTGCTCCTTGAAGCCAAATAATAGGTGGATCTGTTTCGGCTGCAAGAACATTGTTAATATTATCAAGGTTAAATTCTAGATTTAGGGCTACTGATGCTGCGACAGTCCATGCTAGAAAATCTCGTCTGCTTATTTTCATAATGTCCCTCCTTAATCTATAGGAACCCGTACGGCTTCCTTCAGGTAAACAATAACACATTTATAAAGTTAGTAGTGTTATTTTAAAGTTAGTTGTGTTAAATTAATGTTATTATTGTATTATTTTTATGTTAAATAGCATTACTTATTTTTTATAATTTACATTTATAGTAATTTATTTTTGTGTATTAATACTTTATTAGAATAATATAGATATTTGAATATAAAATTTAAATATCTATATTATTCTTTAGATACATTAATTTTATTATAAACTTTTTTTGTAATATATCGTTTAATTATTGTGTTATAATATGTTTTGTGCAGATAAATCGCAATAACCGAATGGTATGTAAAACTGAGGCCACCGCGGAAAAACGCATTAAGTAGAATAGGGAATTATTCGATAGTTGGATGAAATAACAAAAAGCCCTGTGCTTATTCGTTGAAAGAATAAACGCAGGGCTTTTTGTTATTTTAATTAGTTTTAATAACTATTAACGAACATCTATCTCTGGTAGGGTGCTAGTTATAATATCTTATAATGTACCCATGAATCCAGACAAAGTTTTCGGAATTCTAAGTGAACCTGATACAATAAAAGACAGGAGGGTTTGGAATTTTAAAACCCCACTTCTG
>Ga0209125_1003202_pt1 | contig 11567 bp, 11 predicted proteins | sample BarGraIncub1131A_FD_184503 | JGI IMG/M metagenome (GOLD analysis project Ga0209125, IMG submission 184503) | Arctic peat soil microbial communities from Barrow, Alaska - Barrow Graham LP Incubations 11-31A (SPAdes) (version 2) | ecosystem: Environmental > Terrestrial > Soil > Wetlands > Peat... | reverse complement strand
AAGCGACCGTCTTAAATCTGCATTTTTAGCCAATATGTCGCATGAGATACGAACTCCAATGAATGGTATTCTTGGTTTTGCCGAACTACTGAAAGAGCCCGACCTTACCGGCGAAGAGCAACAAGAGTATATCCGCATTATTGAGAAAAGTGGCGCCCGAATGCTCAATATCATCAACGATATTGTTGATATTTCGAAAATAGAAGCTGGTTTAATGATCGTTAACAATAAGGATACAAATATTAATGAGAAAATAGAATTCATTTATATCTTCTTTAAACCTCAGGTTGAAGAAAAAGGAATGCAATTTTTCTTCAAAAATACTTTACCGACAAAAGAAGCCACTATTAGAACAGATAGTGAGAAAGTCTATTCAATTCTTACCAACCTTGTTAAAAATGCTATTAAATACAGCAAGGAAGGTGCAATTGAATTTGGTTATATAAAAAAGGATGAAACCCTTGAATTTTACGTGAAAGACACAGGAATTGGGATCGGACAGGAACACCAAAAAATTATTTTTGATCGGTTCAGACAAGCCAGTGAATCACTTTTCCGGAAATACGAAGGTGCAGGATTAGGCTTGTCGATTTCTAAAGCCTATGTGGAGATGCTTGGTGGCAAAATCTGGGTCGAAAGCGAAGAAGGTATTGGCTCAACATTTTATTTCACGTTACCTTATAATGTACTAAAGTTTCGCACCAATAAAAAGTCCTGATATTCGTAACTCACCCCCTATAAAAAAGAATCAGTAACTTTATTATGGACATTCAGGACAAAACCAAGGAAGAACTCATAAGCGAGTTACAGGAATTACTTCATGAGAGTGATTCTTTAAAGGCTTTGATCGAAAAACGAGAAGCAGAATTTCTCATTGCCAACAAAGAATTAGAGGCGTTTTCTTATTCGGTCTCTCATGATTTGAGGGCGCCTTTGCGTAATATGAATGGGTATGTAGACTTACTTTTGAGCCCTTTTACGATTCCCTTCCTGATAAAGCAAAGCATTACTTAGATAACATAGCCGATTCGAGTCGCCAAATGCGTATGTTAATTGACGATTTGCTAAATTTTTCACGCACGGAACGACAGGAAATGCGACTTTTCGACTTGGATATGAACAACATTGTTCAGGAAGTTTTAGAGCCAATAAAACAAGATAACCGCGAACGAAATATTCAATGGAGCATTGCCAAACTGCCTCGTGTTTATGGCGATCAGGCTTTGCTTCGTTTGGTTTGGACGAACCTAATAAGCAATGCGGTCAAATTCACAAGTACCAGAAAAAAAGTCGTTATCAGGATAAAAGTTCAGGATGAAAATGATGAATTTATTTTTTCAATTCGAGACAATGGCGTGGGTTTCGATATGCAATATGCCCAAAATTTATTTGGCGTTTTTCAACGTTTACACGCTGTCGATGAATTTGAAGGAACTGGCATTGGACTAGCCAATGTCCGGAGTATTATTTCAAGGCACGGAGGGCGCACCTGGGCTGAAGCCAAACCAGACAAAGGGGCAATATTTTATTTTTCATTACCAAAGGTGGCAGAAAAAGGCAATAGGCAAATAGGTGCCTTATTAGTAACTAAAAACTAAAATCATGGTCGAGTTAAGAACAATCCTGTTGACAGAAGACAATCCGAAAGACGTGGAATTGACTTTGGAAGCGATGGCAGACAATAATCTGGCCAACCAGGTTATTAGGGTCAAAGACGGTGTAGAGGCTTTGGAATATCTTCGCCGCCAGGGAAAGTATAAGCTTCGCAAAGCAGGCAACCCCTGTTTGATTTTGCTCGATATTAAAATGCCTCGTATGGATGGCATTGAAGTACTTCATCGTATTCGAAGCGATAACGCTTTAAAAAAAATTCCGGTGGTTATTCTTACTTCTTCGTGTGAGGAAAAAGATTTAATCAGTACCTACGATTTAGGAGTGAATGCTTATGTGGTAAAACCGGTCGATTTTCGGCAGTTTATTGAGGCAGTGAAACAAATTGGTAGTTTTTGGGCAGTTATAAACGAATTACCAACTGACGGAGGATCGTGATATGAAAACAATGACTGAATATGAATATTTTACTTGCTGATGATTCGAAACTTATAAGAGAAACATTATCTCGGATGATCTCCCCTTATACAAATGATGCCAAAATTTATTTTGCAGCTGATGTTAATGAGGCAATCAATTGTATCAATCAATTTCAAATTGATATAGCGATTCTAGATATTGGAATGCCTGGCGGATCAGGTTTTGATGTATTAACGGAAGCCAAAAAGAAAAAACAGGCTCCTGTGGTGATCATGTTTTCAAATTACGCCACAGATTCATACAGGAATAGGGCTTTAAAGGATGGCGCCGATTACTTTTTTGATAAATCATCGGATTATGAACATCTAATTCAGGTTTTAAAAGATCAGGAAAATAATTTAAAATAGGAATAATTGCGTATGAAAACAAAATTGACAATCCTTTCCTGCTTATTGTTGACTGTTGCTGCACTTAGTGCTGCGGTCCGTAAGGAGTTCGATATCCCCGATGATGCGGATTCCGGTATCCTGAAAGATGAGGAAATCGAACAGATTTATAAAAAAAGATGGGAAATAGAATTGCTTCAAATGGAGAAAACAGCATCTTCGGATAAAAGCCTTTTATGGCACCAGCAGAAACGCAGTGTTCACTCAAATTTGGATAGCAATCTGCATGTATCTTCTTATTACAGATTTTCGGCTTGACCTTGTTTGAGAAAATGCCTATAAATGAGCTATTTGCAAATACGAATTACAATGAAGCAAATATACTTATTACTTTTATTACTTGCTTTTGGGACAACGACGCTTTATAGTCAGGAAAAACAACCAGTGTCCGACAATCTTAGCATGAAGTTTCTCTTCCGGCTAGGAAAATCCGATTTGGATACGACCTACAAGGATAACGCACAATCGTTGAAAAACTTTGTAACTAAGATAAGGTCTGTATTTCAGGACAATAACTATGTCGTAACCAGTCTTAAGATCATGAGTGCGGCCTCCCCGGACGGAACGGAGGATATCAATATTAAATTGGCACAAGACCGAGCAACATCCATGATCCGGTATATCACCTCTCAGGTTAAATTCCCTGACTCCCTGATAGTAATAGACAATAAAGGGGAAAACTGGAGCGCCCTTCGGGACATGGTTGAATCTTCAACGATGCCTTATAGAAATGAAGTATTGTGGGTGCTGGACAATTATCCCAATCGTGATATACGCAAGAACAAATTAATATTAATGAGAGGTGGTTCTTCTTATGAATATTTATTCAAACACCTCTTTCCCGATTTAAGAAGCGGCGAATGGGGAACAACTGAAGAACAAGTCTTGACTATTGCAAACAGAAATAATTGGAAAATTCTCCGGACGCTTCTCGGCAATTCCGATTTGGCCGATAAGGCGCAATTGTTGAGCCATCTTGACTCCATTGCCAATCCTGAGGACCGTATCCGGGAGCTCAAGGCTTATAATGGGGGAAAGACCTACGACTATATTGTATCCTCTTCCCTTTCAAGCCTCCTTTACGCAGACGATTCGCAAAGCATCAAAAACTGGAAGTTGCTGGAAGCCATGCTGGAAGCATCCGATATGCCTTATAAAGAAGAGGCGTTAAAAATTATTAGAGCTGTGCCTATCGCCGCTGGGAGAGAGGCACAGCTGAAGGCTTTGGAGGGCGGGGCCCCCTATAATTATATGAAGGAGCGCCTTTTCTTCAAGCTCTTACAGGAAGGCCCACTACTGGATTCAACAGGCGTGTCGGTACCTTTGAAAATAATAGAAGAAAATTGGAAAATCCTGCGTCAAATGATTGAGACCTCCTCCATGGAGGACAAAGAAGCCATCCTTAATATTATAGACCAGAATCTGGATTCGGCTAAACGGGAAGAAGCCCTGATAGCGTATAAAAACGGCCGAGGCTATCAATATATCTGTGATGTCTTTCTCCCTTCGCTCCTCTACAATAATAGTTCCACCAGTCTGGATACTTGGAAACAGATGGAAGATCTGGTTGCTGCCTGCGACCTGCCCAATAAAGCTCAGGTGCTGGAAATATTCCGAACGGTGCCCTTGTCTATGGGAGCCGAAGAAAAATTGAAGGCTCTGGACAATGGGAAGACCTATCGCCTTATTCAGGAAATGCTGTTCAAAAAATTATTTCTGAATCAGGCTTCTGACATTCAGTCCGGCGCAGGCATGTCTCTCTCCTATAAGCTTAGCCCGGAAGCCCAGAAACGCAAGGACGCCTCCACCCAGTTGGAAGAATGGAGACGCGCTTACGAGATGCGTGCCGTGGAAGCCGAAGCAGTGATTGCGACAAAGAAAGCCTCAGCCGATTCAGCGGCGGCTGCCGCTGCTGAAGAAGCTGCCAGGGAAGCTGCCAGGGAAGCGGCAATGCAAGCTATGGGAGCGGCAAAACAAGCAAGAGCCCTCAGGAGCCTTGTCTATCCGATGGCCGGCATTCAGAGCAACCTTCTTTACTGGGCCGGTGTCACCTCGGATCTTGACCATCATTACACGACGCCCAACGTTTCGCTGGAATACTTTCTTGGTAAACGCTGGTCCCTCAATGCAGAAGGTGTCTACACCAGTATCGACAAAAAAGATGCCGACAATGAAATCTGGGCAAATTCAGGCCTTTCCCTGGAGTCGCGCTATTGGCTCAAAGACGACCAACGATTTAAAGGTCTCTTCGTGGGTGCTTACGGTCTTTATGGTGACTTCAACGTGAAGCTGAACAGCCTTTCAACGGCGAATGGCTATACGGGCAATTATTACGAAGGCGGCCTTTCCCTTGGATATCAGCTGCAGATTTTCGAAGGCTTTGGTTTGGAACTTGGCGTCCGGGGCGGTTATCGTCACACCAGTTACGATACCTATTTTGTCCGTAACGGGCATTATTATGCCATTGACAATTCCTTGTCTAAAAACGAGCTGGGTCTTACAGGTATTCATGTGTCACTCAATTACCGCATTGGAAAAGCGTCAAAAAAATCGGGCAATGAAAACAAATAAATACTATCTTTTGCTTGGGTTACTTGCCGTGCTCCCTTTTTTACAGATGGGCTGTACGCATATTGATCTGGAAAAATATCCGGAAGAAGGACTTGTAAACATTACGTTCAACTGGAGCCATCTCTCAATGGGCGACAGCATCCCTACTGCCATGAAACTGTGCTTTTACGGTAAGGATTCCGTCATTACGCGGGATTGTAAGGACTCCGTATACAGTGGCACACTGCCCAATGGAAACTATCAGGTGATCGCCTACAACACGGATGCGACCAATGTCGGGTATGCGCTGGCAACCTATGTTGATGCTCAGGCTTTTAGCCAGGGACAGAATGGCGTCACAAAAGCAATATCCTATCTGGCTCAGCCTTCCCATAGCTATGGTATCGGTTTGGGAAGTCTTACTGTCTTTGAAAACTCCGTGGTGAACGAAACAATGTTACCGCTTCCTTTTGTGAAGAAGATCCATTTGAAATACGCCGTGACCGGAGAAAAACAAGCCATCGCTTCCTGCAGTGCCTCGCTATCTGGCCTTGCCTTGTCCGTGAACATTGTTACCGGTAAGCCTGTTGGCAATACTGGCACTGTTTCGTTTATACCGTCGTCCACAAGCGATGTCTATGAGTCTACGGTGACCTTTTTGGGAGTCAGCAATTCTACCACCAACGACCTTGGCACTGTTCTCCATTTTACGGGTGGAGGCAGCCAAACCATTAAGGTGGATATTACTTCTGCTCTTATTGGAGTAAATGAAGCGGTCATACCTATTGCCGTAAAGCTGACCATCGCCGTCACAGGGAATGTGGAAGCTGGCTTTGGAGCTACGCTTACCGGTTGGACGGTTGATACGGAAGATGTGATTGTAGAATGAAAAATATGAAAACAAGAAGCTATTTTGCCATTACTTTCGTCCTGTTAATAACAGGATGCACTCGTGTGGATGTTGATGAGATTGCGAAGCAGACCGTGCCCTTGTCGCTTTCCGCCGCCTATTCGGCGGACATCACCCTTGCAGCACGAAGCAGCACGGACCTGCCATCCGGCATCAACGCCGGCATCTATGTCGCTCAAAAGGATACGGCCATTGGCGCTTCCTATTATGCGAACCAGCTGTACCTCTGCGGAGCGTCCGGCTCCCTGTCCACGGAGGACGATGTCTTTCTGACTGTCGGGAGAAGTTATGACATCTACGCTTACGCTCCATACCAGGTCTCCGCCACCAACCCGGATTCCATCGTGATGACTCACGGCGCGGATGTGCTTTGGGCACAGAAAACGACACTAAACAATGTGTCAGACCAGAATCATTCCGCCTGGCTTGCTTTCTCCCATCGTGCGGCCCAGGTGTCCTTTAAGGTCGTTTTTGCCTCTAATTTTTCGATGGGCAACACCATTATCACCTCCGACTCAAAGATAGCGGTCAGTGGCTTTTATGACCAGGGGGCGCTGGATGTGGCGACCGGAGTGCTGAGTCCCGGTCTGCTCCGGACAAAAGTGATGAGCGGGTCCGGTTCCGGAACCGCGGGCTCCATGAGGCTGGGGATAGACGCCACCTGCTTCATCCCCGCTACGACGACTATGGACCTGGCTATCCAGGTGACGCAGGGAGGACAGGTCTACCATGCCACCATCTCGCACCTTTTTGCTGCTGGCAGCTATACCCAATATACTGTAACGGTAAAAGGGGCCAACCTTCCCCTTGGTTTAGCAAACACCATCATTGACTGGGCACCGGTCACCGTAAATATTAATTTGTAACCTACTATAAATCAATCTTAATAATAAAATGTATGAAAAAAGTTCTCGTGTTTACGGTTTTTGCTTCAGCATTGCTGACAAGCTGTTCTAACAAAGATGTTGAATCTATCACAGGTGCAACGAACAAAAACGAGTTGGGTGTCGCGGTCAATATCAGCGGGAAAGATATTACCCGTGCTGGAGCCACAGGGTCTTTGGATGGTGCGTCCTTTGCTGACGGGACATCAATAGGTGTATTTGTAACTGGGGCCGGCTATGCAGCGAAAATTGCTCCGTATACACTGTCAGGTACAAGCTGGGGATCTCCGGCCGCGGACGCCGACAAGATTTACCTGACCGGCCAGAGTGCCACCGTCTATGGCTTCTACCCGTACGACGCCAATACGGATATTGTTATGGATACAAAATTGATGACTGTTTCGGTACCAGCTTCCTACACCAATTATATGGCAACACAAGCCGTCGACTATATGTATGCCGCCAATGTGACCGCGTCCAATATAAGTACGACAACCTGCAAGGCCAGTCTGGTTTTCCATCATGCCCTTTGCAAGGTCTCTTTCATCATCAACAAAGGATCTTCCTATCCAGCTGGTACGACTTCCGGCGTGCTGAGCAAGCTGGTGATGACTGCCGGCAGTACCATTTTTGCCAATAAAGGGACGGTAAGCCTGACAGGCGGAGCTTTTACTCCAAGCACAACTCCTGCGGACCTTTCTTCTACCATCACTTTGCAGCCCTCTTTGGTAGCCTATAAGAATATCAATGAGTTCAATGCAACAGCCTTGACCATTGTCATAGCTAACACCCTGGTTGCTCCTTGCGCGACCTTGGCAGGTGCGGTCACGCTTGGCTTGACCATTGACGGGCGCAACATGGCAACCGCCACCATCCCCAGCACAACCTGGATAGCAGGTAAAAACTATATCTACACTGTTACCGTGTCCGGTACGGAGTTAATTGTCAACTCGGTAGCTATAACTCCTTGGATTGACAACTCATCCGATTTGGGTGGCGTACAATAAACATCTTAAAAATTAGAAGAAAATGAAAAGAATAATCATGCTATCCACCCTGGCCGCTGTTTTGCTGGCAGGCTGTTCCAATGAAGAGACGACCTCAACGACAGGGGCAAAAGAGCTGGGTATGACCGTCAAGGTCAGCAGCACGTCCGCTACCCGTTCCCTTACCGATGTTTTTTCATCAACCGATAAGATCGGGACTTTCATCACCGGTACTGGTTATACTTCCAAATTGGCTGCTTATGCGCTGAATGTCGGCGTATGGGATTCTCCCGCACTGGAGGCCGACAAGATTTACCTGACCGGCCAGAGTGCCACCGTCTATGGCTTTTTTCCTTCCACCGCCACGTGCGATATGGGCGCAAAGACAATCATCACGACAGTAAACGCCTCGGATAATTTTGCAGCCACTGCAGCCACCGACTTCATGTACGGTCTTGGATACGACGGCAGCGTCTATTCCTTGGCGCATGCCTCCAGCCTGACAGCCGCAACTGCCAAGCCCGACCTGTATTTCTTCCATGCACTAACCAAAGTGTCTTTCGTCGTCAACAAGGCTTCCACCTATCCTGTCAGCACGGCTGCCGGTAAGTTGACCCAGATCCAGCTGACCGCTTTGGCGGCTGACAAGTTCGCATTGCAGGGGATTACCAGCCTGACGGACGGAACGTTCATACCTTCCGCCACCGCAGCGCTGTTGACCAACACCCTAACCCTGACCGCCCCTTCGGCTGTTAACATTAACGATTATTCCACGACAGCCTCAACTACGGTCAATGCCTTTGGCCTTTTTGCACCTTGCGCAGACCTTTCGGGCGTAACGCTGAGCCTCACCATCGATGGCAAGGTACTTAGCGCCGCTCTTCCCACCACAGCTTGGGCTAAGGGTAAGAACTATATCTATACCATCACGGTGTCCGGTACGGAGCTGAAAGTTGGCACGGTACAAATCATCTCCTGGAATCCGTCCAACGAGACAGGAATACAAGTAAACTAAATAAACAAACATCAAACAAACATCAAACTATGAAAAAAGTGTATTTATTTGCAGTCATGGCCTCCCTCGTGTTGGCCGGCTGCTCGAACAATGATGAAGTCAAGAATCCCAATGAGTTGAGTGTTGTTGCCGGTATTGGCAGTTCCTCAACCCGTGCCCTGGTTACCAATGCATCTTTTCCGTCCGGAAGTGCAATAGCCGTCTTTGTGACAGGTACCGGCTATACACCGGCTCTGACCACATACACATTAAGTGGTACGACCTGGACTCCCGTCGCTCCGATTTATCTTACCGGTAATCAGGCCAGCGTCTATGGCTATTATCCTGCAACGGCAGCCTGTACGCCCCTTAGCTCAACAGGCACTGTCACGGCCACTTTATTTGGTGCGCCTACTGCCGGCACATCCACCGAAGCCAGCTTTACTGGCGCAGGTCAGACCGATTACATGTGGGCCACCCCTAAGACAGCCGATAACAATGGTAACAATACAGTAACGATGACTTACAATCACGCCTTGACCAGAATCGCCTTTGTCATCATTAAAGATGCCAATTACCCAACGGCTGCAGGCTCAGGTGCCATTACCAGCATCAAGATGACCGCCGCAACGGCCATCCTTCCCACCGCCGGGACTTTCAAGGTGTCTGACGGGACTTTTGTTGCAACGACAGGATCCAATGCCTCTACCCTCCAGTTCACCCCTACCGCAACGACCTATATCAATGCCAGCGGTGCAACGACAGAAACCGCTTGCGGATTGGTTGCTCCGACCACCACGGCCTTGACCGGTATTGGCCTTACTATGACCATTGACGGCAAGACAATGACAGCGACCGGTTTCCCTGCTGCCCCAGCTTGGTTAAGTGGCAATAGCTATACCTATACCGTTACCGTTAGTCCTACAGCGCTGATTGTAAGCTCCACCGTCACTGTTGCTGCATGGACCGCTGGTACCCCCGTTACAGGTATTACAGCCCAATAAGCCGTCTCTTATAATGATACCGGAGCGGTAAGGCCATGTCCTGTCGCTCCGGTCTATTGAAATGAAATAACTTCTTTTTAAGCAGATGAATATGATGAGAAAGATTGTTTTTTATGCCCTTGCGGCATTCTGTCTGAACAGCTGTACAACGGATACGAACAGCGGGTCTGGAAGCGCGACAATGCCTCTGTCCATCGCCTCAGTCTCACTGAACGGATCGCAGACGAAGTCCACGACTCCGGCCATAGGCACGGCCGTGGGTATCTTCCGCCTCACCGGCACGGGAGACTATACGACCTCTCAGGACAACCTCTCTTATACCTTGGGATCCGGCGGTACCTGGGTGTCCACCGTTACCACCTCACAGATTCTGCTTGGCCCCAAAGCGGCCACCCTTTGTGCCTACCTCCCTTACAGTGCCACGGCCACCCTGGCCGCCCTTCCTCTGGGCTCCCAGATAGACGGCACGGCCAATGATGTCTGTTACAAGAACTCCATCGCTGCCAGCGCATCATCCCCTGCCGTCACTTTCGATATGCAGCATGCTTTGTCAAAAATTACGTTTACTATTACCCATGGTTCTTCCTATACCGGAGCCTGCGCTATCAGCAACATCACCATTGCCAATGCCGGTATACTGAGAAGCAGCTCGCTGAACCTGCAGACGGGTGTGTATACCAACGAGGCCACGCCGACGGGCAGTGTCTCGTTCAATCCTGCCATCGCCGGCATCACGTCGGGAGGCACCGCTACGGCCATTGTCTTGATGGTGCCCGTCACTACATTGACAGGGACCATTACCCTGACTATCAATGTGGATGGTGTCAATAAGGTCGCCTCGTTTGCTGCCTCTCTGTTGCCTCTGCTTGCCGCAGGGAGCAATTACAACATTCCGGTGACCATTGACATCCTGACGCTTCAGGCCGCGTCCAATTGTTATATTGTGACACCTAGTGCCAGCATAACTATCCCTGTGGGTATCAAGGGCAATGGCGAGCCGAACTCAGCCGCACTGGCCGGTCTTTCCCCGACCCATACTGCAGCTTCCGTCGGTGTGGTATGGCAAACCACAGCAGGGCTTGTCACTTGCACGAATTTTAACGCCACCTCCCAAACGGTCACCGTCACAGCCGGGTCAACTTCTGGCAACGCCGTGATAGCGGCTTACGCGGCTGATGGCACCACGATTCTTTGGTCCTGGCACATCTGGGTAACATCTTACAATCCGACAGGCATAACCTTTAGTTTTACTCCCATAACAGGCGTCACCAACGTCTTCATGGATCGCAATTTGGGTGCTTTGACTGCCACTTATGTAAATGACGCGAACATCCTTCATTACCAGTGGGGGCGTAAGGATCCATTCCCTGCAGCTTCTGTCGTGAATGCTTCCGGCACATCAACATCGGTGGATGTTGCCACTACTGCCGCTCAGACCATGCTTTTCAGTAGCCAGAATCCATTTAAGTTCATTAGCAATGCCACATCACCTTATGATTGGTGTTCTACCTCAAGTGATTATTACTGGATGGGCACAGGTGGCACCACCACTACTCCCGGGGTCAAGACCATTTTTGACCCTTGTCCTGTAGGCTGGCGCGTTCCGGCATGGCGCAGTGGGGTGTCTCCTTGGAATGGTCTGTCTACTACTGGCGCAACCTGGGGTTCGGGTACCGCTACCGGTTACACTTGGCTCAGCATTGGTTTCTGGCCGGCTGCCGGCTATCGCAACAGCGGTAGTGGAGCGCTCTACCCCGTTGGG
>Ga0209125_1003201_pt1 | contig 11569 bp, 1 predicted proteins | sample BarGraIncub1131A_FD_184503 | JGI IMG/M metagenome (GOLD analysis project Ga0209125, IMG submission 184503) | Arctic peat soil microbial communities from Barrow, Alaska - Barrow Graham LP Incubations 11-31A (SPAdes) (version 2) | ecosystem: Environmental > Terrestrial > Soil > Wetlands > Peat... | reverse complement strand
CTCCTGGAACAATATATAAAGGAAAAATATCTACTCTTAATTGGACTTCAACTGTAGCGTCATGTAAGGTTACTGATAATAATGGTGTAACATTAATTAGTGATACAGGAAATAATAAAGAAGGCACGATTCAAGTAAAACCAATCAAAACAACAACCTACACTCTAACTTGTAAAGGAGGAGCAGCGGGAGAAACTAAAGATGCAATAATTAAAGTTATTAATGTGGTTATCATAGAAGGGTAAAATAAGTAGTAAGGTTTTAATTAAAATAGTTAAAAAATCTCCCAAAATTTTTGGGAGATTTTTTATAGGTAGAAAGGATGGGTGCATGTAGTAAGTAGGGATGCATGTAGAAAGTAGTATGTAGCAAGGAAAGAATTTAATTAATAATTAATAATTTGAATACAGATACAAAGTTAAAAATTGAAAGAAAAAATAAATACAAAATATAGAATTAAAATTCTGCAGAATAGAATCGATGAATTAGTTTAAAAAATACTCTCTCAAGAATTTTTAATTATTTTTTTATACAAATGAGTGCGTCAAAAATTATTAAATTTTTGACGCACTCATTTGTATAAATTTTTCTCAATTATATATTAACTTCAAAATTCAAAAAAATAATCCAGAGACATTTTCATTTCATGAAATTCAATATTATTTTTAAAAACCAATTTTTAAAAATAATATAAATATTTGATTTTTGATCTAATTTTTTAGAAAATGAAAAAATTGATTGAGGGTTAAAAATTTTTAATAAAGTTTGTTTAAGATATTTTTTTAAAATAAATTTTAATTATAAAAAAATAGGAGAGGTTGGACTGACGTTGACACCTCAATCACCAGATTGACCTCACGGGTGCCGTAGCGGTTGTCCAACATCGGAGACGTCCAACCTTTACTATTTTATAAATTAATTTATTTTTCAATTTTAATTTTAAAAATATAAAGTCAGGAAAAATAGACAAAAAATTTTACCAAACTTGAGCCGAATTAATATTTTTAGAAAAATAAAAATATAATAACTCATTTTAAAATAAAAAAATGATAAAGATAATTTTTGTGGTTTTTTGTGTTTAAATTATTTTTTTATGAAGGTAATTGATTGTCATTTTGTGTTAATCAATAAATTAAATTTTTTGAAAATTGGATACAAATATTTTTATAAAATTTATTAGATATAAAAACAGTAGAGGTTGGACGTCTCCCGTAGACGTACAACCTCTACTGTTTTGAAAAATAATTAATAAAATAAAAACTCTCACATTTTTGTGAGAGTTTTTATTTTAGAATTTATTTTACTTTAACAATTTTGGTTCTAGTTTTATCTAAAATAAAAAGTTGGATAAAAAGAATGCCATGAGTAAAATTTGTCTCTACTCTATCGATGTCCACTTCGAAGGGGAGAGTAAGAACTCTCGAAAATTTTCCCCAACTTAATTCCTCACAAGTATAATTTTCTTCAGAGATATTATTTGGATTTAGACGGCTAACTTTGATGGTAAGTATTTTGCTATTTACAGACATAAAAATATTTTCTGGATTTACTCCAGCGATGATTGTATTAACAAAAATACAATTATTTTTTTGATATAAATCTACTTTTAATTCTCCTTCATCAAAATAGACTGTGGATATCTTTTTTTCTTCATTTTCTTCCTCGTTATTTTTATCAGAATTTTCTACGTTGTTTTGTTCGATTTTATTGAAAAATTCTTCAAATTCAGACACTTTTTCTGGAGAAATTAATTGAATGATTTGAAGCATATTGCTGGCATTAGTGGCGTCAGTAAGATAGTATTTACCGTCATTAGCCTTCATTTTCAGTTGGTTACATTCTGTAACCAACTGATTGTGAGTATTTTTTAAACGACTTTTTAAAACCTTCCAATAGTTACGAGAATCCCTACTTAATCCTAGGTTTTCAATAGTATCCACGATTGAGTAGTAAAATTCTCCAGATTCTTCATCAAAATGATTTCTGATTTGATTTTCTTTTATTATAATATTTTCTCTATTATTCATATATTTTTTTCTTTAATTATTATATATTATTTTTAATTTTCTTCATAAGATTTTCTGTTTACTCTATATTTTTACTACGGTATAATATATACATCAAACGAAATGTTTTTAAAAAAATTAATGAAAAATAAAAACTTAGAAATAAATAATGTTGAAGTTGTAAATATTGATAATATTAAAACAACCAAAAATTTTAAGAAAGTTTTTATAAGCTTCGTAATTTTATTCTCTCTATTTTCTTTTTTCTATAGTGCAAAATTCGCATCAGCTTGGACGATTACTCCATCATGTGGGACGGGTTGTTCTTGGGCCCCGACATCATTTACTGCTACTGTCACAACAACAGTTACAAATAATTTTACGATGTCAATAACTAGTGGTTACGGAAGTGCATCAAAGGGAGGAACTTGTCCTGGAACTTTCACTAGTCCTACTTTTGTAATGTCATCAGGCGTAAATTCTACATGTACCATAACTGGTGCTGTTACTGCAAATGCTTGTACTAGTCCTTCCGCAGCAAGTGGAACAAATGCTACTTACTATACATCACAATTACCAGCTGGTGCTTGTAGTGGTCAATCCCAAACTTGTACTACAGGCACATGGGCACCAGCAGCAGGTTCGTATCAATACAGTACTTGTACTGCTGGATGTACTGGAACTCCTTGGGGAAATGTTTCAAGTGGATACAGTCAGTCAGGATATGCATCTACTAATCCAGCAGGACCATGTACATCAGAAGTTAGAACATGTACAGCAGGTACAATGAGTGGAAGTTATACTGCTACATCTTGTACTGCAGGATGTCCTGCATCAACTCCATGTTCAGCTGGAGTTAATGGTGCAACATGTACAGCATGGTTGGCTGCTAATGCAGATACATGTTCATCAACAACAAGAACTTGTACAGGAGGTGCATATAATAATACTTCATACACAAATGCAAGTTGTACTACAAATAGTTACACATATAATTTTTCAGGAAACGGAGCAACGACAAATGCATCTCCTGCTTCTGTATATCAAACTTATGGAAGTTCAATTTCTACTCCGACCTCTCCATCAAGAACAGGATATACATTTACAGGTTGGTCTCCAGCAATACCAGCGACTATGCCATCTGGTGGTGGAACATCAACTGCACAGTGGAGTTCATCAGCCTCCGCTCCTTCCATTTCAACTCCGGCAGTTCAATCAATTTCTGTTACTACAGTACAAATAGGAGCTACCGTCACATCTCTTGGATATCCTAATACAATAACTCGCGGTACTTGCTATGGAACATCAGCAGCACCAACAACAAACTGTTTAGCAGAAGGTGGAACAACAACTGGGTCATTTTTAGCGGGAAGAACAAATTTAGTTCCAAGCACTTATTATTACTATAGAGGTTATGCCACAAATACTACTGGCACCTCATATACAGTTGATGGAACATTTACAACAGGTGCTGCGGTTGTTACAGTGACACCTTCTCCTACAACATATTATTCACCTCCAGGTCAGCCATTTACTATTTCATTTAGTACAACCATCAATACGGACCCAGTTAATCCACTAAACTATTTTTGTGATTTGTTGGATAGTTCTTCAACTCTTTTATACAGCAGTCCCACTTGGGGTGCCACATCAATAGCATGGACATCACCTGCTTGGACTCAAACAGGTGAGATTAATGGTTTTGGTTACTATGTTAGATGTAAAGAGGCAAAATATAATACGACGTCTGGAACTTCTTCATTAATCAAATTATATTTTTGGCAAAACTCTACTCCTCCGACCATAACAAGCCCTACTTCTTCTATTCTTGCACCAACAGCTGTAAGGCTTGGAGCTAGTATCACATTAGGATATCCAGCCCGGATTTATGCTCGTGGTTTTTGTATTAGTACAGCAGCAAATCCATATGGTAGTACATTTTATTCTAATCCTAATTGTACAGGACAACCTTGTGATTTTGCTTGTACCCAAGGAAATAATTATAATACACCTGCAGGGACATATAACATGGACTTTGGGTCTTTATCTCCATCAACCACATATCATTATCAAGCTTTTGCTACTGATAATTTCAATGGCAATGTTGTTACTTCAGATACAACATTTACGACTCCTGTTCTTCCAACTGGAAATATTTGGGCCTCAAATTGTACAGTTGCACTAGGAGCTAGTAGTTGTACAACAACTCTAACTTGGAATACAACAAATCCTTTTGTAACTTCCGCAGTTACAACTGACCCTAGTATTACTGTTGCAACTGGTAACACAGATACAACAATAGTTACAGGAGTAAAAACATATACAATGCCTTGGAATAGTAGTAGAACATTTTATTTGTATAATAGTGGCTTACTTTCTCAAGCAACAGCAACAGCTTGGGTTGCTTGTGCATCTGGTGGTACATGGAACGGATCAATTTGTGCAATAGTACCAACCGTTAATACCCCTACCGCTTCTCCTGTTGCACAAACAACAGCAACTACTAGAGCTAATGTTGTATCTTTAGGTTATCCCGCAACTCTTACTTCTCGTGGTACATGTATTGGAACATCAGCATCTCCAACTGCATGTACAGATGACGGAGGAAGAACGACTGGTCCAATATCAATAAATAATACAGGATTAAATGTAAATACGACATATTATTATCGTGGTTATGCAACAAATACTTACGGTACAGGTTATTCTTCTGATGGAACATTTTCTACAACTGTTGGTGATTCTTCTCCAACTCTTTCATCCCCAACTGCTGTAAACATCGGTTCAATAAGTGCTCGTATGGGAGCAACTCTTACAGGGTTAGGAATTTCTGGAGGTGTTTCGCCTGCAAGTGTTACTCGTGGTTATTGTGTAAGTTCATCTCAAACTAGTCCATCATTAGTAAATGGAGCTACTTGTAATGGTGATTCAACAACATGGGGAACAACACTAAATGCTTATTATTTTGATTATGCTTCACTTTCTCCTAGCACTACATATTATTATTGTGGTTATGCTACTGGTGCGGGAACAGGATATTCATCTTGTGGTAATTTTAGAACAAAATCTTCACTTACAATTAATAAAACAGACCCATCAGCAAGTGCAACAATAACTTCTATTCCAGCAGGTATTAGTTGTGGAGCAACTTGTACTTATTATTTTCCTGATTCAACGTCTGTTACAGTAAACGCACCAGCTGTTACTGGTTACACAGTTGCAATATCAGGAGCTGGATGTACTGGTTCTGGTGGAGATGGAATTGCAGCATCTTGTACTTCTTCAGCAATAACTTCTGCTCAAACTATTACAGTAGTATATACAGTAACTACAAGAGCCCTAACTGTAAGTCAAGCAGGCAATGGATCTTGTACATTGGGAGGTGGAGGATCATACAATTACGGTACTGTTGCTAGCCCTACTGCATCAGCAAGTACTGGTTCAACATTTACAGGATGGAGTGGAAGTTGTAGTGGGTCAGCTAGTCCGACTTCTGTAACAATGAATGCCGCTAAAACATGTACAGCTACATGTACTTTAAACACATCTAGTATAACAATTTCTTCACCAGGTGCAGTTTCAGGAACTTACAATACTGCGGCAACACCTTATAATGCTGTTGGAACATACGCTGTTAATTATGGTCAAACAATATCTGTAAATTGTGGAGCATGGGCAGGTTACACACTTGCAGTATCAGGTGCTGGATGTACTGGGTCTGGTGGAGATAGTTTACCAGCATCATGTACTTCTTCCGCTATAACTTCAGGACCACAGACTATCACTTGCGCATATACAATACAGCCAAGAACTCTAACTGTTACAAATAATAAAGCTCCTGGAGTAGTAGTAACATCTTCTCCTGCAGGTTCTCCTTCTGCTATTAGTTGTGGATCAACTTGTACTTCTACTTATAATTATTCAACATCTGTTACAGTCACCGCTCCTGCAGTTACAGGATATACAGTTGCACTCTCAAATGGATGTACTGCATCAGGTGCGGCTGGAGTTGGAGCATCTTGTACGTTTGCAATGGATGCAGCTCATACTGTAGCAGTTGTATATACCATCGCACCATTTTCACTTTCTATTTCTAATAATCTTTCTCCTTCAGTAAATGTTACTTCTAATCCAGCTGGTATTAATTGTGGAACAACTGTATGTTATTACCCTTTCAATTATTTAACATCAGTTACTGTTACAGCTCCAGCAGTAGCAGGTTACTCGGTTACAATGTCAGGAGGATGTTCAGCTGGACCAAGTGCAGCTGGAGTTGGAGCATCATGTGGTGTTACTATGTCGACTGCACAAAGTGTAACAGTTATGTATTCGCCACAACTAACCATAGTTTCACCAGGCGGAATATCAGGAACATATCCTAGTGGAGCATTTACTGCTGCTGGAGCGTATATAGTTAATTATAGTGCACCTGTCACTGTCAACGCTGCCGCTTGGGCCGGTTACTCTGTTGCAATATCTGGAGCAGGATGTACTGGGTCAGGAGGAGAAGGGATTGGAGCTTCGTGTACTTCTTCGTCTATAACTTCTGCTCAAACTATTACCGTAACATATACAGTAACAACAAGAACTCTAACCGTAAATAAAGCAGGTACTGGAACAGGTACAATAGGAGGTGCAGGAACATATAATTATGGTGATGTTGCTCACCCTACTGCAGTAGCAGATGGAACTTCAATCTTTTCAGGATGGAGTGGAAGTTGTAGTGGGTCAGCTAGTCCGACTTCTGTAACAATGGATGCCGCTAAAACATGTACAGCAACATTTACATTAAATACATTTCTTCTAACTGTTACAAATAATAAAGCTCCTGGAGTAGTAGTAACATCTTCTCCTGCAGGTTCTCCTTCTGCAATCTCTTGTGGATCAACCTGTACTTCTACTTATAATTCTCCAACATCAGTTACTGTCACCGCTCCTGCAGTTACAGAATATTCAGTTGTACTTTCAAATGGATGTACTGTATCAGGTGCGGCTGGAGTTGGAACATCTTGTACGTTTGCAATGGATGCAGCTCATACTGTAGCAGTAGTATATAGTGACACAATTCCACCATCTCAACCAGGAATAATGACAACTTCATGGACAGGAGATCACTATGTAAATACGAGCTTTACCGCAGCAACAACTGGCTCAACTGATTATGGAAGTGGAATCTCATATTATAATTTATGCAGAAGTGCGGATAATTCTAGTGGTTGTGACACTTGGGTTGCAACAGGAATCGGAGCAAGTACAACGGTTAGTGGAACCAATCTTCCTTCAACTGGTGCATTTAGATATTATTATTGGTATGCATATGATGTTGCTGGAAATCAAAGTGCTGCATCAACTGGACAATATGTTAGATACGATACAAATGTACCAACTATTACCGATATTTGGGCAACAAATGCTGTAAAAGGTTCAACAGTTAGATTTTATGTTAGTGGCAATGAGCCTGCTATCGGTACTCAGATTGGACTAAATACATCTAATGCTCAATTTTATCTTGGCACCATGCCATATTCTTCTTGGAATCGAGTTAGTGGTGGAACTATGAGTTGGGATGGAACAAATTATTACTACGATGTAACAATAAATGATGTATATAACACGACTTATCGTGCATATGCATATGTATATGACTTACTTGGAAATCAAGGTGCACGCGATGAAAATCCAACAGAGTTTACAATTGCAAATACTCCTTGTCCAATTTCTACTCCAACCTATCCTGGAAACGGAGCCGCTATAAACAATGGTGGAAATATTGGTTTTACAACAAATGCAGTTACTGATGTTGATGGTGCAGCATGTCAATATTATTTCCGAGTAGCAACAGGAAGTGATGCAGAAACAGGAGCAGTTTGTAATTCAGGTTGGCAGACAAGTACAAGCTACACATGTAATCCTGGAGTGGGAAATTATTATTGGCACGTATATACATACGATGGAGTTACTCAAACTAATCCAAATTATGTATGGTCATTTAATAACAATGCTCAGCCAAGCGGTGTAAGTGTGAGTCCTTCCTCAGGCTCATTTACTACAGGTGCACGAACATTTACTTCTGTATATACAGACCCAAATGGAGCTACTGATATAAACTATGTTCATCTTTTGATTAACACAGGAGTAGATGGAAACAATATGGCATTTTATGGTTATTATGTTCGTTCAAGTAATAGTTGTTACCTTTATGGAAGTGATGGAAATGCGTCTTGGAATGCAGCACCTTATACTTTACCAACCGGGAACATAACACTCAATTCGTGTAGTTCTGTTGCGGCAGGTAACACTCTAACTGTTACATGGAATACAACCATTAATACATGGAATGAATGTATGAGTGAGTATTTATATGTTGTTGATAATAATGGCTGGGCTTGGGGATGGAGTGGTTCAAATGGAAATATTTGTGTTTATTCAACAAATAACCTAACTATCGTTTCTCCAGGTGTTATAAAGCTACCAGACTATAGTGCTCCAGGAACTTACTCAGTTATTTATGGAGCTAGTCCTAATATTACAGCTCAAGGTTGGGCAGGATATACACTGGCACTTTCAGGAGGATGTTCTGCTTCATCCGCAGTTGGACTTGATGCAACCTGTACCATTTCAAATATGACTACACCTCAAACAGTAACCGCTACTTATACAGTAGTTCCTTATCCTTTGACTGTTGCTAAAGCAGGAGCTGGTGCGGGTACAATTACTTCTTCTCCAGGAACAATTAATTGTGGAGCAACTTGTGGTCCTCAAAATTTTAATTACGGAACCGCAGTTACTCTTACTGCTACACCATCAACTGGTTCCACATTTGCAGGTTGGTCAGGTGGAGGTTGTTCAGGAACAGGAACTTGTGTCACTACAATTACTGGAGCTGTAACTGTGACAGCAACATTTACTTTAAATACATATGGTGTAACAATTTCTTCCCCAGGTGCAGTTTCGGGAACTTATAACACCGCGGCAACACCTTATAGTGTAACTGGTACATACAATGTTAATTACAATCAAACAATATCAGTTACTGCAGGTGCGTGGGCAGGGTACACAGTTGCGATAAGAGGAGCTGGGTGTACTGGGGATGGTGGAGATAGTTTAACTGCTTCATGCACTTCTTCTGCTATAACTTCAGCTCAAACAATTACGGTAACATATACAATACAACCGAGAACTCTAACTGTAAACACATCTGGTAATGGAACAGGTACAGTCGGGGGTGCAGGAGCATATAATTATCTTACTGTTGCTGGACCTACTGCATCAGCAGGTACAGGTTCAACATTTACTGGTTGGAGTGGAAGTTGTAGTGGTTCTGCTAGTCCTACTTCTGTAACTATGGATGCCAATAAAACATGTACAGCAACATTTACATTAAATACTTTTGTACTTACTATTCCAGCATTTGGAGGAACAGGCTCTGGAACTTACGGAGGTACAACAGCAGGAACATATAATTATGGTACAGCAGTATCTATGACCGCTACTCCAAGTGCTGGTTCTACATTTACAAAATGGGTAGCATCAGGTTCAGCAGCCGCATGTAATAATCAGACAACATCTCCATGTGCATTTACAATGACTGGTGCTGCAAGTGTTCAAGCTATCTATGCAATGAATGTTCCTCCAGCTCCAACAGGTCTATGGGGAGGGCCAGCTGTTTGTAATAATTCAGATATTTATTTGTCATGGAATTCAGCTGCTACCGCTACAACCTATCAGTTATATAGAGGTGCAACATTAATATATAATGGTCCATTACTTCTTGCGACAGATACTGGTCTTTCTCTTGCAACATTATATTCATATAAAATTTATGCAACTAATGCAGGAGGGCAATCGCCAGCTTCTGGTACTATTAACGTAACAACTGCAAATTATTGTACTCCAACTTCTGTTTTTACTGGAACTTCTTGGGCAACTTGGGCAGGAAATGGACGAGATACTTTATGGGGTAATGACCATGCGAGTGGTTCAATGGCTGTTTACCCTGGAGATACTTTTGCACTATCTTGGACTTCAACAGATTCTACTTCATGTACGATTGACGGAGCAGCAGTTAGTCCTGCTTCAGGTGGAACAAATAACATCTATAGTGCTGGTGGAGGTGCGTGGAGTCATACATACACATTAATTTGTTCTGGTGGTGGTGGTTCAGTCAATAAAACTATTAATGTATATATACCACCAACTCCAACAAACTTTGGTTATGTTTGTAGCGGAGATGCAATGACAGCAACAGTAAGTTGGACAGCTCCATCAGGATATACTCTTTTCTATCTAGGGCCTACAAATATTATTACTAATGTTGGTTATCCAATGACGGGAACATCTTATAGTCTTTCTGTTTCTCCTAATACTGATTATCCATTATATATTGATACATCAGCAAGTAATGGGGCTTGGAGTTCAGAAACGGATATGAATGTTAGATGTAACAGAACACAGGTCTTAACTGTTACGAAAGCAGGTAATGGAACAGGTACAGTTACAGGTGCGGGTACATACAATTATAATATCGTTGTTAATCCTACTGCAGTAGCTGATGCGGGTTCAACATTTACAGGATGGAGTGGAAGTTGTAGCGGGTCAGCTAGTCCAACTTCTGTAACTATGGATGTAGATAAAACATGTACCGCTACATTTACAGATAATCCACCAACACAAAATCTTACTTTCAGTTCTGCTTCAGTTAATCCAGATAATACAAGTCAATATACGATTAGTTTATCTGGTACTGATACAGGTGGTGCTTCAAGAGTTTATAATATATACGCACTTATAAACTATCAAGGTGCAAATGGTGGCAATTATCGTGGTTATTTAACTTGGTATCCTGCAGATGCTTGGCCAGGTTATCAAGATAATACTTTATGTAGTGGCGTTGGAAGTCATGCTGTCGTTCAACCAGGATATGGTAATACATATGTTCATCTTAAGTCTTGTAATGTTACTGATGCGGGTAATACACGCACTGTAAATTTTGTTGTTGCTTTTGATTCTTCTTTTTATACTCCAACTACACAGAATGATATATCTGGATATGTATGTGATAATGCATCTCCTCAAAATTGTAATGGTTGGAATAACTACGATTTGAATTTCAGTTTGATTCCTATGTCCCCTGGTACTTTTTACTCAACTCCTGCTTCTTGTAATATTGCTACTGGAAGTGATACTTGTTCTACAAATATAACTTGGTCTACGGTAAATCCACAAGGTACCTCTGCTGTTACAAGTGACACGGGTCTTCCAAACCCTGGCAATAGTGCAAATAGTGGTACCCAATCTTTTGCATCTCATTATCCTAGTTCAACATATTATCTTTATAATAATTCTGTTCTACTTTCTACATTATCAGTTGCCGCTACTTGTACTCCAAATGTAAATGTATGGAATGCTACAAGTGGAAAGTGTGAAGCATTAGGTGTTGTAGCGGTAGCTACTCCAAATCCCGTAGATTATAACCGAGCATCAAGTATTAGTTGGACTTCAACAAATGCAACAGCGTGTACTCTTTCTGGTGGAGGAATATCTGGTTCAGGTACTTCAAATGC
>Ga0209125_1003199_pt1 | contig 11578 bp, 12 predicted proteins | sample BarGraIncub1131A_FD_184503 | JGI IMG/M metagenome (GOLD analysis project Ga0209125, IMG submission 184503) | Arctic peat soil microbial communities from Barrow, Alaska - Barrow Graham LP Incubations 11-31A (SPAdes) (version 2) | ecosystem: Environmental > Terrestrial > Soil > Wetlands > Peat... | reverse complement strand
TTTCCGGTCTCCATGCAACAGCTCATCAATATTGCCGACAGCGGCAACATTATGCCGCCCAAGACGACCTGGTTTGAACCGAAACTCCGCTCTGGTCTTGTTATCCATAAGCTTTCCTAAAAAAAAGAGGGTGTATCAAAACAATGATACATCCTCTTTTTTTGTCATTTGATTCCAATTTGCTCCCTTACCAGTTTCTCAAATAGGGAGAACCGCTGAAGCAGTTCCGGATTGGTAATCTCCGTTTCGCAGTTTCCGCGTACAAATCGCAGATACAGCCAAGTCCCTGTCAGTTTTCCAATGGTTTTTTGCTTGCCTTTCAGCGGTAACTGTCCGTTCAGCGCTTTATAATATTCATCAATGGCGTCGACGTTATTTTCATCAATTTGAAGTTGAAAGCGTTTTTCAACCGGCTGAAAATCGCTGCTGGAAACATAGACGTACAAATTCGAGCGACTTTCGCCGGGATAGATCCGAAAATCCAATTGCCCGCCACCTTGTCGGTCCACTTGTAAATATTCGTATTGGACAGAACTAGTTTTGGCAGCATACTTACATCCGTTCAATAAAAGCACAGCGGTAAACAACGTCAAGCAGAATCGGATTCCTTTTTTCATTTTAGCGTTCATATTTTCAGAACGCTAAAATACAACCAATTTTGGATATTGATTCATTTTGTTCCTACCTTTGCAACATGCTTGAAGATACTTACCAGACCATACAGGCGCTCAGTGAAGGCCTTTACAAGGAGAAAGGCAGCAAATTCCTGGCATTTGCACATCCAGTCGAATCTGCAGCGGAAGTAAAAATCCTCCTGGATCAGTATCGCAAGGACTATTACGATGCCAGGCATGTATGCTTTGCATATAGACTCGGACCCGATGCTGCCGAAACCCGCTCCAGCGATGACGGAGAGCCCTCCGGAACTGCCGGGCGCCCCATTCAAGGCCAGATTCAGTCCTTCGGGCTGACCAATGTGCTGGTGATCGTCATACGCTATTTCGGGGGCATCCTATTGGGAACCGGAGGCCTGGCGGTCGCCTACAAAGCTGCTGCCGCTGATGCCTTGCATTCAGCCGAGATTCTTGAAAAAATCGTGGAGATTGAATTTTCCATCCGCTTTGAATTCCAATTCATGAATGACGTCATGAAACTTGTCAAAAATCTCGACGCGCACATCCTATCACAAGATTATGTCATGGACTGCGGCATGAAACTCCGCATTCGAAAAAGAGAGGCAGAGCGCCTTAAAACAGCCCTCGGTAAGATAGAAACCCTTCGTTTCGAATTGGCGGGATAAATTTGTACCTTTGTTTTCCCAATCAAAAAAGCGTAATTGATTTAGCATGAGACCAGCCACCAACATCATCATCAAGAATAAACGGGCATCGTTTGACTACGAACTGATGGACTTCTTTACAGCTGGCATTGTGCTAACGGGTACGGAAATCAAATCCATCCGTTTGGGAAAAGCCAGTATCACTGACAGTTATTGTATTCTCGTGGAAGGGGAATTGTGGGCCAAGGGTGTCCAAATATCCGAATACTTTTTTGGGAGTTACAGCAACCATGTTCCCAGACGCGACCGAAAATTGCTGCTGACCAAGCGAGAACTCCGCAAACTGACCCGACTCACCAAAGAAACGGGCTTCACCATCGTACCGACCAAAATGTTCATCAACGAAAAGGGACTGGCCAAGCTGGACATTGCCGTGGCCAAAGGAAAAAAAACCTACGACAAGCGCGAAACACTCCGCGAACAGGATGATAAACGGGAAATGGACAGACATTTCAAACATTGATGAATACAACCAATCAACGCATCTGGAAAGCCACCAAAAGTGGTTTGCCCAAAGCCAAAAGAACCATCATTTGGCTGTTGAAGATGATCATACCTATCTCGTTGGCGGTCCGCTTGCTTCAATTTACCGGTGTACTGGAATATGTTTCGCTTGCACTGAATCCGGTGTTTCATGCGGTTGGTTTGCCAGGAGAAGCTTCCATCGCTTTTGTATGCAGCGTTTTTTTACCTTTATATGCACCAATAGCCATTGCCAGTTCCCTTTCCCTGACCATCCGTCAATTGACCATCCTTGGTATCATGTGCCTTATTTCGCATAACACCTTGGTGGAAACGGCCGTGCAAAAGAAAACAGGTTCGAATTTCGCTTTTATCTGGCTGCTGCGCATCAGTATGAGCTTCATTGCCGCTTTCCTCTGGAACTGGATGCTACCTAACGATATGGGTGCAGCGCCTGCCTTGTCCGTAGCTGCCGTTGCCGAACAAGCCATTGGTCCCGTCTTACTTATTTGGGCGCAAGGAGCGTTGGCGCTGTGTCTGAAAATCACCCTCATTGTAACCGCTTTGATGATTTTTCAACGCATTCTGGAAGAATTCCACGTCATGGATATGCTTTCAAAAACCTTTGCACCCGTGATGCGTTTCATGGGTTTGTCCAGGGACAGTTCTTTCCTTTGGTTTGTTGCCAACATCATCGGTTTGACCTATGGCAGCGCCGTTTTGATTGAACAGGTACAGGAAGGGAAAATCAGTACCAAAGACGCCAGCATGCTCAACAATCACCTGGCCATCAGCCATTCACTGCTGGAGGATACGTCCCTCTTCGTAGTCGTAGGTGTTCCGGTTTTCTGGCTGACCGTGCCCCGAGTCCTTTTAGCTATCGTCGTTGTCTGGGCAATCCGTTTCTTCAAGAATTTTTTCCCCAAATTCCAGTCCTAAATTAGTTGGATAAAATAGTTTTGAATCAACGCTATTAATTGATCTTTCTTGATGGGTTTTGAGATGTAATCATTACAACCTGCCTCGATTGCTTTCTCCCTATCACCAGTCAACGTATAAGCAGTTTGTGCAATTATTACCACGTCTTTGTTAAAACCACGTATTTGTCTGGTCGCTTCAAAACCGTCCATCTCGTGCATCTTCATATCCATCAGAATCAAATCGATGTCAGGGTTTTGACGACACTTTTCAACAGCCTCCACTCCGTTACACGCAAACAAGATTTCCTTGACAACAGGTTTGACTGCCATTTTAAGGAGTAATGATGATATTTCGTCATCTTCGACAATTAAAATTTTAAGGATTTCCATCTGATTATCTGTTAAACGGTTCGTCATTTACTTAAAGAGTTGCTTTCTAGTTCACCATCGTAAGGCAGGGTAAAATAGAAAGTGGAACCTTTTCCAGCCTCACTTTCCACCCAAATCTTTCCACCCAGCAATTCAATATATGCCTTCGAAATGGATAAGCCCAAACCGGATCCCTCGTATTGCCTGTCCAACGATTCACTCCCTTGCCGGAACCTTTCAAAAATGAAATCCTTCTGTTTATCAGGAATGCCTGCACCCGTATCTCTAATAAAGAATTCCAATTCGGCCGACTTCAGGTTGTATCCAAATTCAATGGATCCCTGATGGGTAAACTTAATGGCATTTTTAACCAAATTGGTCAGAATGGCATAGACTTTTTCGCGGTCTGTTTTTAGAATGGCATCTTTGTCTGGTAACGCATTTTTTAAAATGAACTCCAGCCCTTTTTTTTCAATCTCTGGTTTAAAGAACGTATAGATATAATTGGTCTGGTAATTTACATTCGTTTCAGCGATGACTACTTCCATTTGACCGGATTCAATTTTCGAAATATCAATGATATCGTTGATGATATTCAACATTCGTGCGCCACTTTTCTCTATGATTTGGATGTATTCTTGTTGAATGTCGCCCGAAAGACCAGGCTCTTTCAATAGATCTGCAAAACCAAGGATGCCATTCATCGGCGTTCTGATTTCGTGGCTCATATTGGCCAGGAAGGCTGACTTCAGACGATCGCTTTCTTCGGCTTTTTCTTTTTCTTTCAATAATTCGACTTCCGCCTTCTTTTGTTCGGTGATATCACTGGAAATGCCAAAGGTTCCGACAATATTCCCTTCATGATCGATCAGTGGGAGCTTAACAGTAGAAACCCAGCTATCCGGGTGATCCCTCGAGATTACTTTTTCTTCCTTGATCAAGGCTTTGCCGGTATGAATAATGGTCAGTTCATCCTCATAGGCGCTGCGGGCATGTCCTTCTGTGAAAAAGTCAAAGTCCGTTTTGCCAACAGCTTCTCCAGGCATACCAAGCCCGAAGGATTGAGCGTGCGCTTTATTGATTCTGATAAAACGGCAATCCTTGTCTTTAAAGTAAATATGATGAGGCAGGTTATTCATCAATGCTTCCATCAGATATTGTTCCTTGTTTAACGCTTCTATCACCTCCTTGCGGGTCATATCCCGGACAATCAAATGCACAGCCGGTTTGTTATTAAACTGGATGGGTATGGCCTCTACTTTTACATCCACCACTGAACCATCGAGTCGAACGAATTTCTCTTCGATCGGAGGTAATATAGAATCACCTGCACTTATATTTTTCATCCGCTCAAAAACCAATGGACGATAATCCGGATGAACGAATTCCATCACTGATTTTCCGATCAATTCTTCAGAGTTGCCTGCGGCCATCAAAGTAAGACATTTATTATTAACGAAAACGACTTTCCCTTCCACGTAAATGGCAATGGCATCCAGAGAATTTTCCACCAAATTCCGGTAATTCAGTTCACTTTCTTTTAATGCCTCATTGCTTTCCTGTAATAAGTCAGTCGCTTTAATTTGCTCCGTCACCTGCAATTTTAGTTGAAGATTGGCGTAGGCTCTTTCAGAAAGATCGTTGGCAAAGGCAAAAAGCATTTCGGATACCTTTTTAAACTGACTTGATGACATGATTGGAACTTTAGCCAATGCCTCCTTAAAATCTTTTAGGTCGGCACCTATTTCATCGGCATACTTTAGGAGGTTTTGTTCATCGGTTTCTTCATTTCGAACCTGCCCGATCAACCAATTGGCAATATGTTTTCCACCCACGGAAATGCTGGCGCCAGCATCCCATAAACCACCACTCAGACAGGGTTGTATCAGCGGACCTGAAGGATTGTGGCGACTCAACGTCGCATCGGATTTTAAACAGTTTGCACATCCGATTTCCGTTTTTCGAATAATCTCCTGACACAACCTGCAAAAGTTACTGGGTTTGGTGATGGGTGTACCATCTGGATGAGTAATGATGCATGCAACACGGGTGGCGTCCGAAAATAAATCCTGTAATCGTTGAATTTCCTCCAAGTTGAAAAGGTCAAAAAAATGAAAGTCTTTCTCGGAATCATTTATTGATGGTTTGTAAACCGGGTCTGTATTTGTCATGATTTTGTGTTTTGCTTTCGTTGAGGTTGGATGAGGAAAAAGAAGTTGAAGTAAACGTAAAAGGTTGCTTTGTAGGGCAACCTTTTACGTTCTATAAGTCTAAACCAATCAATACGAAAACAAGGGATAATCCGCCATCGTTTTGTTTACTTTTTCGCGAACAGCCTTGATGACGGCTTCATCCTCCGGCGCAGACAATACGCGATCCATCAGCTCAACGATTTCACCCATCAGGGGTTCTTTGGCACCACGGGTGGTCATGGCAGGTGTACCCACACGGATTCCGGAAGTCAGGAATGGAGAGCGGGAGTCGAACGGCACCATGTTCTTGTTTACGGTGATGTCGGCTGCAACCAACACTTTTTCAGCCACTTTACCAGTCAGTTCGGGGAATTTCGGACGCAGGTCGATCAGCATGGAATGGTTGTCTGTACCATCAGAAATGATTTTGTAACCTTTGTCCATGAAAGCTTGAGCCATTACGGCTGCGTTTTTCAGCACTTGTTTCTGATAATCAGCGTATTCGGGTTGCAAGGCTTCGCCAAATGCCACTGCTTTGGAGGCAATCACATGTTCGAGCGGGCCACCCTGGATACCAGGGAATACGGCTGAATCCAGCAGGGCAGACATCTTGCGGATTTCGCCCTTCGGCGTTTTTTTACCCCAGGGATTTTCAAAGTCTTTGCCCAGCAGGATAATACCACCACGGGGGCCACGCAGGGTTTTATGGGTGGTTGAAGTTACAATGTGTGCATATTTCAGCGGGTTTTCGAGCAGACCGGCAGCAATCAGACCGGCAGGGTGCGCCATGTCGATCATCAGCAAAGCACCGATCTTGTCAGCGATGGCACGCATGCGGGCGTAATCCCATTCACGGGAATAAGCGGAAGCACCACCAACGATTACTTTGGGGCGTTCAGCCAAAGCGATTTCTTCCATCTGGTCGTAATCCACACGACCTGTATCTTCTTTCACGTTGTAAGCCAACGGCTTGTAGTACAAACCCGAACTATTCACGGGAGAACCGTGGGAAAGGTGACCACCGTGGGAAAGGTTCAGCCCCAGGAATTTGTCACCCGGCTGCATGATGGCCAAGAAAACGGCAGCATTGGCCTGTGCACCGGAATGCGGCTGTACGTTGGCATATTCGGCACCGAAAAGTTGTTTGAGACGGTCTATGGCAATTTGTTCGCTCTCATCCACCACTTCGCAACCACCATAATAGCGGTGACCAGGGTAACCCTCGGCGTATTTATTGGTCAACCAGGTCCCCATGGCCTGCATCACTTGATCACTTACAAAATTTTCCGAAGCAATCAGTTCAATGCCTTTCAGTTGGCGTTGATGTTCGCGTTCGATGATGTCGAAAATGACTTGGTCTCTCTTCATGTAAACTATTGTATGTTAAGTATTTAAATTAAAAAAAATCCATTTTAAATGGAATCGTAAACCGCTTTAAGTTTCTCCATCATGACTTTTTGATAGCAAGTCCTGCACAACGGAACATATTCGTCCTTTTTCGCCCAAAGGTGGCACGTTTCAATCTTCGGATCAGTTCTTCGGTTTTGCCGGAAAACATACAGCCGCAAATGACTTCAATGCGTCCGCGTTGACTAAATTCATGGTTTTCGTGTTCGGAGTTGTACATGGTTAAAGGTGTTTTTTCTGGACGGACCAACCGAATTTTCCGATTGGATTGCCCATTTCATAATAATGTCCGTGCGAATAAACCAGCAGGTCCGCATCATGGAGTTGAAAAGCATCCGTTTCAGGATGCAAGTATTTGTCGTCGGCCAGCACGTTCACTACATCGGCAATGAACATGTCGTGCGTGCCCAAGCTCAAGATTTCACGCACCCTACATTCAATGCAGAGCGGTGATTCTTCAATATAAGGTGCATTCACTACCGAAGACTTGCCTGGAGTCAGTTTCATTTCCTCAAACTTGTTGAAATCCTTTCCGGACCGCACCCCGCACCAATCGGTCGCAAAAGCCAGGTCTTTGGTTGTCAGGTTGATTACGAATTCCATATTTTTTTTCAGGATGTCGTAGGAATGCCTGCCCGGACGTACCGATATATAACACATGGCTGGGTCCGAACAAATCGTTCCCACCCACGACACCGTCATAATGTTGTATTCTTCGGGCGTTGCACCGCAACTCACCATTACAGCCGGCAGCGGATAAATCATAGTGCCTGGCTTCCAGTCTTTCTTCATAGCGTTCTTATTTCAACCTTTTATTTCAACACGATGTCTTCTTCCTGCACTTCCCGTTCACAATACAGGCATTTCAATACCACCGGTTCCCTACTCACCGTTTCAAAACGCGTCCGCATCGGCTCATTGTTGGTGATGCATTTCGGATTGGGGCATTTCACAAGGCCGGTAAAACTGTCCGGAAGTGTCAGTATTTTTTTCTCAATCACTTCGAAATTCTTGATGATGTTAATTTTAGCCATTGGAGCAATCAGAGCGATGCGGTTAACTTCTTCTTCGGCATAATACCGGTCGGCCACCTTAATGATACCTTTGGTGCCCATTTGCTTGCTGGACAGGTTGTTGCCAATGGTTATCTGATTCTTTAGACCATCCATCTTCAGCAGGGAGACCACCTTGAAAAGTTTATCGGAGGGGATGTGATCAATAACGGTGCCGTTTTCCAGCGCTTTAACCTGTAATTCCTTGTTCATGTTTCTCGGTCGTTTAAATCAATCCCAATGCATTGCTGATGATGGCCTGCCGAACGTATAAACCATTTCGAGCCTGGTCGAAATAATAGGCTTTCGGATTGCTATCTACGTCCATGTCAATCTCATTCACTCTGGGAAGCGGATGCAAAATACGCAGGTTCTTTTTCGAGTTATCCAGCATTCGGTTGTGCAGCGTATAGACGTTTTTAACCTTCTCGTATTCCATCGCGTCTGTAAAGCGTTCCTTCTGGACTCTGGTCATATAAAGGATATCCGCCTGGTTTATCACATCGGCGTCGAATTCCGTCTGCTCGGTATAATTAATATGGTGTTTGTCGCACAAAATCTTGTATTCTTCCGGCATTTTCAACTCGTCAGGTGCGACGAAGCAAAACGTCGGTGAAAAGTGGGACATAGCCATGAGCAGCGAATGTACCGTCCGTCCGTATTTAAGGTCGCCCACCATGGTGATTTTCAGATTGTCCAGTCGTCCCTGTGTCTTTTGGATCGAATACAGGTCCAGCATGGTCTGGGTGGGATGCTGGTTTGAACCGTCCCCGGCATTAATGACGGGCACCGTGGAAACTTCCGATGCATAGCGGGCAGCACCTTCCAGAAAGTGCCTCATAATGATGATATCAGCGTAGTTTGCCACCATCCGGATGGTGTCGTTCAGGGTTTCCCCTTTGGAAGAACTGGAGGTGGAAGCGTCCGAAAAACCGATTACTTTGCCGCCCAATCGATTTACGGCAGTTTCAAAACTTAGCCTGGTGCGAGTGGAGGGCTCAAAAAACAAAGTTGCCGCCACTTTTCCGTTCAGAATGTTTTGATTGGGGTTGGCTTCGAAGGTCGCCGCATGGTCCAAAATGCTTAAAATCTGATCTTTGGAGTAATCCGTAATAGAAACGATGCTTTTCGTTGACATACCTGGCAGTTGCTATGTTAGGTTTCTACAAAAGTACAAAAACTTTTAAAAGAAAAACATACCTTTGTGAAAAGAAAACGGAACCTTTGCCCCTTGAGAAAAGGTCCATGCTTGTCTTTCAAACGTCTTGAAAATGGCTAAAATCAACCACTCTTCTTTCAAAAAGGCTCATAAGAACGTTCGGAAATCCGCCGGAGATTTCTTGGAGAAAAAAGTAGATAACAGCATCGTGAGCAAAATTCTTAAAATCCTTTGGTGGGCGGCCGGCGTCTGTCTGGTTCTACTGGTCCTCATGTTTGTGTTGATTGCCAATGGATTTGTTGGCTACATGCCACCCATTGAGGAACTTGAAAACCCCAAAAACAAACTGGCTACCGAAGTCCTTTCTGCAGACGGAGTGATGCTCAGCACTTATTATTATGGTGCCAGCGGAAACCGGGTGCCCGTCACCTACGATCAGATTTCTCCAAACATGGTGAATGCACTCATAGCTACAGAAGACGTCCGTTTTAGAAGACATTCCGGCATTGATATGAAAGCGCTCTTTCGTGCCCTTTTCAAGCGAATCCTGCTCTTCAACAAAAATGCAGGTGGCGGATCGACTTTGTCCCAACAGCTGGCCAAACAATTGTATACTCCTCAGGCTGAGAACGTTTTCCAGAGAGCGCTGCAGAAACCCATCGAATGGGTCATTGCCGTTCAGCTCGAACGCTTTTACACCAAGGAGGAAATTTTGGCCATGTATTTGAACCAGTATGACTTCCTGTACAATGCGGTCGGAATCAAGACCGCTGCTTTCGTATATTTCGGTGTCACACCCGATAAACTGGACTTGATACAGTCTGCCACCTTGGTGGGCATGTGCAAGAACTCTAATTATTTCAACCCGCTCAAACATCCTGAACGGGCAAAAGAACGCCGCAATACGGTCCTAAACCAGATGCGCAAGGCGGGTTACCTAAACCGCGCCCAATGCGACTCAGCCCAGGCCTTACCAATTGTCCTTAAGTTCCACCGAGTGGATCACAAGGAAGGTTTGGCTCCCTATTTCAGGGAATACCTCCGTCAAATCATGATTAAGGAAAAGCCCCGTCGAAGCAATTACGCAGACTGGCAGCAACAGAATTACCGGGATGATTCCCTGGCCTGGGAAACAAACCCACTTTATGGCTGGTGCAACAAAAACAGTAAGGAAGACGGTTCAAACTACAATCTGTACACGGACGGGCTCAAGATTTACACCACCATCGATTCGCGCATGCAACAATATGCCGAAGATGCTGTTACAGAGCATATCACATACCTTCAGGGGCTTTTCTTTAAGGAAAAGAAGGGTAGGAGTTATGGCCCTTATACCAAAAACCTGACTTCCATACAAATCGACAACATCTTGAGACGCAGCATGATGCAGTCTGAACGGTATCGGTTAATGAAAGCCTCCGGTTATACAGAAGCTCAAATCAACCGCGCATTCAGGACCAAAGTGGAGATGTCTGTCTATAGCGTACATGGGATGATAGATACCATCATGACACCGATGGATTCCATCCGTTACCACAAATTTTTCCTCAGGGCTGGCTTTATGGCCATGGACCCGCTCAATGGTGCAGTTCGGGCTTACGTGGGTGGCGTTTCCTTCACACCGTTCCAATACGACATGATCATGATGGGCCGCCGTCAGGTGGGCTCCACCATCAAGCCTTATCTCTATTCCATGGCAATGGAAGAAGGTTTTTCGCCCTGCGATAAAGTAAAAAATGTACCAATTACAATTACCGACGAACTCGGCAGGGCATGGTCACCTAAAAATGCCAGCAGCTCTAAGGTCGGTCAAATTGTAACACTTCGCTGGGGGCTTGCAAATTCCAACAACTGGATTTCAGCCTACGTAATGAGCCATTTTTCTCCGTACAACTTTGTTCGGATGCTTCGTTCTTTTGGCCTGAACGGACAACTTGATCCGGTGGTCTCCTTGTGTGTGGGAACCTGTGACGCTACTGTCGGTGAAATGGTCAGTGCTTATACTAGCTTTGCCAACCGTGGTATCAAGACACAACCCTTGTTTGTGACCCGCATCGAAGACAAGGACGGTAACATCCTGGCACATTTCTCTCCCCAGATGTCCGAGGTATTCAGTGAAGAAACCTCTTACAAGATGCTTTCCATGATTCGCGCGGTTGTCGATCAGGGAACAGGTCTCCGGCTCCGCAATAAAAAATACGGCATTACCGCTCAAATGGGAGGAAAGACTGGTACCACGCAAAACAACTCCGACGGTTGGTTCATGGGTGTGACACCCCATCTGGTTGGTGGTGTATGGGTCGGTGGCGAAGAACGCGACATTCATTTTGACTTCACCAACGAAGGTCAGGGGTCTGCCATGGCACTTCCCATCTGGGCCTTGTTCATGAAGAAAGTATATGCGGATCCCAAATGCGGCGTTTCCCAAAGCGATCCCTTCATCGTTCCTCCGGGTATGGAGTTCAACTGTTCAGGAAACGAACCTGCCCAATCTCCGGAAGATAATGCCGATGGGGGCGGCATCAGTATTTTCGACAACTTATAAAATTAAAAAAGCCCGTAACTAACTGCACCCCAAATAAGTAACATCTTTGGGGTGCAGTCCATTCAGCGTTTGCGTGGTTTTTTTTGGGTGGACTTGTCGGGGACAGCCCTTCGGTATTCGTTGTATCTTTCCC
>Ga0209125_1003198_pt1 | contig 11578 bp, 8 predicted proteins | sample BarGraIncub1131A_FD_184503 | JGI IMG/M metagenome (GOLD analysis project Ga0209125, IMG submission 184503) | Arctic peat soil microbial communities from Barrow, Alaska - Barrow Graham LP Incubations 11-31A (SPAdes) (version 2) | ecosystem: Environmental > Terrestrial > Soil > Wetlands > Peat... | reverse complement strand
TCCTGTCCGTTTTAATACGGTAATAACCTCTGTTAGAGCCAGATCCTGTCAGACGATTGATGCTTTCAGGCGTTTTATCAAAAGTTTCCCTGAATAATTGTTGCAGTGGATACGAATTATCATCGTTATCAATCATTGTTTTTGTCTGTTTTATACGGTGCAATAGATAATGCGTATATTTCATGCAAAGTAACGCAGAGTTGTTCAGATTACAAAGTAGAATCTCAGAAAAACAAGGTTTATTCTTTTGTTTAAAGCTATCTCGTTGTAAGACAGGTTGTAATAGTCGTCCCCGAAAGCTATTTCAGGATGAGAATAACAGGATGATCTGAGATCGTTAAAGTGGTATTGTCTGTGTTATCCAACTTCCGTGTTGGTTCCGTACCCAGCGTCGGATCGTAGCAAGTGATTTCCTTGCACTTCTTCCCCAATTGCAACGTGATTGCATCACTTCCTGTCATACGTTCCCCCCAGATGATGAGAGCAAACGAACCATCATTCCTCTGAAGCAGCAGATCATGGGTTGTTACCGGTTGATCCTTGATCGAGTAGGAGAGATCTTTCCCTTTTGCAGCTTTCCCCTTGTCCGTCAGGATTGTCGTGAGATTATGCAGGTATAAAGATGCTTTTCGAGGAGTCTTGTAATCTATCTTGTAAAAGCCGAACGAACCGTCGGGATCATCCAGAAACTCATAGATAAACGTATGGCTCCAGCCTCTTTTAAACTGCGCCAGATACAGATTGATATAGTTATTGGCTTGCACCTCTTCCGTCACCGCCCCGTTGCTGTCTCCAACCCGTACACCCGTCTCCGTGGTAACTCTGGGCAAGGCGGTCAGCTGTTCATTGGAATACCCCGCGAACTTTTTCCCCCAGGTACGTCCATTATTATTGTACAATCCGTCGATGTGACACTCCGAGGTAGGGTCAGCAGAGCTCCATATCTGATTATCGTGCACACCGGGCCACATTGCTTCATGATACATATAGTTGTGTACATTCAGCACATCCGCATAGCGTGTTCCCGCAGGCATCAGCGTACCGGCACCTTCCGGAATAACGAGAAACTGTAACCCAACGTTGTCCGGTTGCGCACCCATCTCTGTAGCACTATATACCGGATATTTCTTTAGTTGCCCATCCTCTTTCACAGCTTTGTATAAATCCCTCTGAAACTTTGCCACAGGCATCCAGCTCTTCACGCTGTTTGAGTTTTCCCCCTGATACGTCACTCCTCCGAAGTTATTCGGTTCATTAGGACCCTCGATAGCAAGCAATGCCCCGGCCTCATGCAGTTGCTTTGCCATTACAAGTGTAGCCGGAAGATCCTCATCCCGTGCTCCGCTTCCCGGACCGATCACCACTTTCACACCCACCTCCCGATGCAGTAACAACAATCCGGACATGTCATAGTTACGATCTGCAGCATCACGTACATTACGGATCCCCACATATTTCAGCAAGTCGACCATTTTGGAAGCATCTTGTCCGTGCTGTACATGAACGCATGCGCCGATAGATTCCAGAAAGTCATTGACCGGACGAGCCGTCACATTTTCTGCTTGTGCTGTTGAAAGGGAAAAAAGGGAAGCTATAGCTCCGCAAAGAAGAATTTTTTTCATAGGTGTATATAAATTTGGTGATCATACTTTTATCAGGCATGCAAATATAGTTCTTTTTTCAATATTCTGATCTCCATCTACCAATCTGATAGGGGAAGAGTGAAATCCGGATAAAAGACTCAGATACATAAAAGAATATGCGTCGCTCATATTAAAGCAACTCAAAAGAAAATTACTGGGGATACAATCCAACCCCGACACACTTCCGCAGAGTCCACTCTCTGTGGCGGTGAATATTTTACAGATGTACTCAACCGGATGGCCTTTATCAGCCAGAACGCTTCAAACGAGGTGTATCAGGAACTTTTCCAAACTACTGGAAAATACAAACGTAAGAAAAACGGACTTTTTTATTTTCCTAGATAGTATCGTGGAGACGCTCACGACTCAATAATAAAAACAGACTTTTGGATATTCTCTTATGGTATTATTTGTGTTAAAAAAGGTTTCAATAATTGTCTTTGGCGTTATATATAGTTAATTATGTAGGCTTCTAAAAAAATAATCACTTAAACGCATGGTAGGATAAAAATAAATTAGTATAATTGCTAAATGAGAATAAATATGGCTTTATTATATGAATTTTAAATATAGACCTGTATCTTTATTGTTTAACATAGAAATTTGATTAAGATGAAAAAATTGATTTTGAAAGAAGGCGACATCTTATTTGATTCCGCCTTGTCGCAAGGGCAAATGCAATCTGTTTTAGGTGGAACATGTGAGGCTCTAAGTGAGTCTGGAAGTGAGTCTGGAAGTGAGTCTGGAAGCGAGTGCCCATGCAATACAGATCCAGCGAATTTGGCATGCGAATGCTATGGTAATTGTCCAGGGCTTTGTTAATTGTGATCTTGGGTAAAATGTAAACATTAAAGATTTGCCACCTTTTCGGAAAGGTGGCAAATCTTTAATAACGATTAATTAAAGTACAAAAACTATGATAAAGTGGTCTAGATATAATATTGTTGAAGAACTATCGGAGACGGAAAGCTTAATTTATAATACATTTTCCAACTCTCTAGTTAAAATTAGTGATATTGAGAAGAACTATGTAACGGAAATTATCAATGGCAGTTTTCTCAATGTACCAAAGACTTTTATAGATGAATTGGAATCTATGTTTTTCTTATGCAAAGATGATGAACTATTATTTCAAAAGGTAAAACTTTCTAGGCTTAAGAATAGATTTAGGAATGACAATGTTAATATAACAATTGTTCCTACATTATCATGTAATTTTGCTTGTTCGTATTGTTTCGAAAAAGGAAACAATATCAAACATCGAATGTCTGAGAAGACACAAGATGCATTGGTAAACTACATATCACTATTACCATCAAGTACAAAAGTCAATATTACGTGGTATGGTGGAGAACCTTTATTAGCTTTTGATATTATAAAAAATATATCAAATAAAATATTTAATACAGAAACTAGAATCTCGCATGCACTTATGGTGACAAATGGATATCTGCTTTCTGCTGAGGTTATAACTGGCCTAAAAAAATTAAACATTAAAAATATTCAAGTAACTCTTGATGGTTGCAAAGAGTCTCACAACTTAAGACGAGTTCACAAAACCGACTCCGATAGCTTTTCCAAAATAATTGATAATCTTCGCTCAATACCTCAATTGTACCCTGAATTGAAGGTGAATATACGTGTCAACCTAGATAGAGACAATAAAAATGAATTTATTAAGTTGAATGAGTATTTAAAAAATGAAATTAAGCATGAGCATTTATATATTTATCCAGCCTTTGTTATCGACTATAGTTCCTGTCAAGCAACTACATGCGGACTTTTAAATCGCAAAGATCAAGCGTTATTTGCGATTGAAAATATGGATAATTTTTATTTTGAAAAACTTTATTATCCGTCAACAAAAACTGGAGGTTGCATGGCGCGTTCATTAAATAGCTTTGTAATTGGACCAGATGGTGAACTCTATAAGTGTTGGTGTGATGTTGGTAAAGAGGAAAAGGTCTTTGGTAACATATTTAACGGGGTAACTAATTATGATATATATACAAAATATCTGATAAGTGAAGATGAACTAGACGATTCCAAATGCAAGGACTGTACATTTTTTCCTATTTGTTCAGGTGGGTGTGTTCATAGACGTTTAAATTTAGGTGGTAATATAAGTGAGGAATTATGTATGATACATAAAGATTGCTTTAATGAATATATAAAAAGAACATATTATAAGTTAAACAAATGAGTCCTAATTGTAAAGATTTAACGTTTTTAATTCCCGTACATATTGATTCGATTGAAAGGGTAGAAAATATTTTGGGAGTCTGTAGAAATATTTTAAGGCTTGATACAACAATTTTGATTTGTGAAGTTAACTATTTTAACAATCATGTATTGGAAAAGCTAGTCGCAAAAAAACATTCGATATCTTATATTTTCATTGAAGACAGAGATCCTGTTTTTCATAGGACACATTATATTAATGAATCTATTAAACGAATAAAAACGCCTTTTGTTGCAATTTGGGATGCAGATGTTGTTGTTGATAATATTCAAATTACTAATTCACTTGAGGTTTTAAGAAATAATAAATATGAAATATCTTTTCCTTTTGATGGAGATTTCTTAGATGTAGATAAGATTTTCAGGGAGCAATTTCTCAAAAAGAATGACATTAATTTTTTAAAATCGTATAGGACATATTTAAAGTTACTTTATGGTAAAAGCTTTGTAGGTGGAGGTATGTTGGTAAATAAACAAAGATATATTGATGCCGGACTGGAAAATGAAAGATTTTATGGATGGGGCCCCGAAGATTTAGACCGGTTTAAAAAGTGGAAACATCTAGGATACAATATTCACCGTTCTGAAGGATGTATGTTCCATTTGTGGCATCCAAGAGATGAAAATGGCATGTTTCGTTCCACTCTGCAGAGAGGCTTGTGTTATATGAATTTAAATAATACAATGCATAGCTCTAAAAACGAATTATTGCAACAATTATAATCAAGATAGGAATTTTATTGATACATTTATGATCTTATATATCAACAATAAATCTCCTTCCTCATTCTGTGAAATTGTTATGTTCAGCGTATATCAAAATGATTATTGTACTTCAATATATAAGAATAAAGGTCTTAATTATCCCTCTTATCTTTTCTTCGTTAAATAATATTCGGTATAAATATTTAGCTCAGACTATTAAACCAAGAAGTAATCATTATGGTTTTTATTATAGATTTATGTTAATTATACTGTTAAAGATTATTATTGTAATATATGTTGTGATGTTTATTTCTCCTATGATTGACGGAACTTTGTTAATTATTCAAATGATAATTTTGTTACACCTTCTAACCAATTTTACGAAGAGTGTCCAACATGGAATAGAAGGTGACAGTTTTCATCAAAAGTTGAAACAACAAAGAAAAGATTTGATTAGATTTTATCTTTCAATCCATGAATCCACTTTATAAAGTGGTATTTTTTTATGGTATTATAGATAGTTGAATTTTTCTGTGCCTACAAAAAAAAACTAGGTGGCAAAAAAATATAAAAAAAATGAAATCATCTCCATGGTGAAGTTGTTTGTATTTAAAAATTTGTCTTTTAGGACTTTATAAGTCGTTCTTTGATATATTGTTGTCAGATAAGTCTTGAATTGTGATATCTTTTCGGTGATAAGCAGGTAAAATACTTTTTGATATGATTAACATTTTCTTTCATCTCATATTGACAAATGCTCCTTCTCAATAGATAGTAGGTATCCAAAGAAGGAGTCCTATTACTTAACAATACAAATCCACGAATCTTAGGGACAAACGGATCAAACTTGAATTTCTTAGATCCACATTTACTAAATTGAGTGATGGGTGTGCGAACTGCGTTTTTTGAGCGTATTGCTTTATTTCATTTTTTGATTTCACAAGAGACGAAATGGATCTCTGATAACAATGTAGCCACCGGACTTTTTTATTGAGTAATAACATTTCTAAATGACATACAAATATCCACTACTTTTCAAAGTGAACTCATATGTTTTATACATATATATTTAAAATGAAATTATTTGATAAATTCCTAAATAAGCATTTTCTAGACAACTATTGCAAACTTGATCGTAGCTTATTCTATGGGAAAGCTGGTTTGGCTATTTACTACTCAGTTAAATCGAAAGATGGTTTACAAAGTAAGAATTGCTATTCCAAAGTAATTGACGATCTGTTGACTAATACACCAAAATCTTTACCAATGTCCATTCAAAAAGGTAAGCTTGGGCTATATTTAGCTATAGATTATATTACGACACATATTGAAAAAAAAAATTCTGATATTGTATTGGAATATGAGGATGTTTATTTGTACCAAAACATTAGTTCAAATTTTAATATGCAGGATAAGAAAGAAATATTAAATCTTAGTGTTGAAACTTTGTTTTATATTTCAATACGTCTGAAGAATAGTTTAAGAAACAAGACAAAACGGTTGATATTTATAAATAAATCTATAGAATTAGTTGAAAGAGTCTACTCTGAAGCGGACTCTTTGTTCTATATGGAGCAAGTTCCATACTCTATTATTAATCATAAAATTCTTTATTTAGATGCGCTAGTTCGTTTATATTCTCTAGGTATTTATAGAGATAGAATAAGTCACTTATTATACGAAATTAGTTATAGATTACGAATACCAACATTACATTCAAACAAACTTCTTTTACTCTACGAAACGATCAAAGTAAATCGAGTAGTTGATAGTGTTCCGATTGTATGGAAAGACTTTCAAGAAGTTCTGTATAAAAGTATTTCGATGAATCGCATTTATCATGTTGAGATGAGAGAGATGCATATCTCTTTTATTAATGGAATTTCTGGAATATTCTTGTTGCAACTGTTGTGTAATAAGGAAAATGGAGAAAGATTATTTGAGTTAGATAAAGAGTTCTATTACAATAGAATTTCGAGATCACTTAATTCAATAGATATAAAAAGAGAGGCTCCATTTTCGCTTATGGGGTTAAATGGGTTTTGGGGAATGAATCTATTATATGAACAAATTTAATCCTAATACCAATGAGAAATATTAGAGTTATATATTTTTTACTATTACTCTTATGTTTTCATAGTATATATGCTCAGAATAGAGAAACAAAAAAACGTTACATTTCAATAGTTGGTCATATTAAAGATAGTTTTACCAAAGCAGGTATTCCTAATACATTTGTTACAATCACCAATGAAAAAGGCGACGTATTAGATACAACGACAGCTAAACTGGTCGGAGGTTTTCTAAAATCAGATGCCACATATCAATTTATTGTACCAGCAGACCCTCAAAAGTATTCCATTATCGCTCGATCTAAAGGTTACGAGGAATGTATAGTCTCATTGGATATTAAGCGTGTGGCGAGGAATACATATTTTGAGGTGCCATATCATTATATGAAACGTAAATCCGCCGAACAAGAGATTACGTTGGGTGAAATAGTTGTTGAAGCCACAAAAGTAAAAATGGCATATAGAGGAGATACTATAATTTACAATGCAGATGCCTTTAATGTACCAGGAGGTTCTATGCTTGATGCAGTCATTAAGCAATTGCCAGGAGTAGAATTAAAGGAGAATGGGGAGATTTTTGTTGAAGGAAGAAAAATCGAAAACTTAACTCTTAACGGGAAGGATTTCTTTAAAGGAAGAAATAAAGTCTTATTAGAAAATTTACCATATTATACTGTTAAGGATATTAATGTATATGAATCTTCCACTGAAAAAAGTGAATGGGTAGGAAAAGATATAGAAGACAAACTTCTAATTATGAATGTCAACTTAAAGCGTGAATACAATAATGGCTTACTAGGGAATATCGAAGCTGGTGCAGGAAGCAGTGACAGGTATTTAGGAAGATATTTTTTATCTAGATTTGCAGATCACTCTCGATTTGCAACTTATGCTAATATTAATAACATCAATGAGACTTCTCAGCCTGGTGGAAAAGGAGAATGGGCATCATCAAATATGCCGCAAAGAGAGTGGAAAACAACATCATTCGGAGCATCTTATATGCTCAATAATAAAGATGGAAAATGGGAAGAACGAGCCAATGCAAATATCACAATTAGTCAAGTAGAAAACAAACTCTCTACAATACTAGAAACATTTCTTACCAATAACAATAATTATTATTGGGGGAAGAATAATCAAAAAAACAAAATGTCAAACTTCTTTGTTTTCAACCAATTTATCCTCAAAGTACCGTTCAGATTAAGTACCTTGCTTCAAGTTGGATATAATAAAGAAAAATCAAATACTGCTATATATAGTGGAACTTTTAATGAAGATCCTGGTATTTCAGGATTACATATTGATGATATAGAAAATATATTAGGACAAACACTCAATCCCAATATAGATGCAATAATTGTGAATAAACTAAATAATAGAGCTAAATCAGACAATGGTAGATTGAACACGACCCTAACCTTGAATTCCACCCACAAGTTAGCCAATGGAGACAATCTTGATTTCACTGTTGAAGGAAATTATCAAAAAACAGAGGATAACAAGTATGAAACCTATGATTTGAATTATTACAATCCTGTTGAAATACAGGACTTTAGAAACACCTATAAAGATAGTCCAATCACAAATTATTATGTTAAATCAGAATCTGAATATTCAATTCATTGGCTTAATAAATGGAATCTTTCAACATCCTATCAATATAGATTTGATCATAAGGATACGGATTCTAAACATTATAGATTAGATGAATATGAATCATGGCATGATATGTCATCATTTGGTATTTTGCCATCAATTTCGGATTCTTTGCTATCTTGTCTGGATTTATTCAACAGCTATAAATACAAATTTAGTCGTCACAATAATCAAATAGCGTTCCGCCCATACTTCCAAAAGAAATATGGTAAAAACGAATTATATACGAATATCACTATACCACTTTCCTTTCAATACGATCAATTAGAATACAATAGCGAACAAATAGACAGTGGTTTTAGCCAAAAGCACTTTCTGTTTAACCCGAGCATGGAATTAAAATATAATCTCAATAATCAAATGAGTGAATATAGATTTAAATACGAATTCTCACAAAGTACACCAAATATAGTCCAAAGAGTTGGAGTAATTGATAATACTCAGCCTTTAGCTATAAAAATAGGAAACCCCAATCTAAAAAAAAATACTGCTCATAAGTTCTTGTTATCGTTTGCTTCAAGAAAGTCTGAAATCCAGCAGTCTGTCAGTTTACAAATTACTGCAAATATGTATGCAAATGCAATAGGAAATGGATTCATTTATAATCCGAAAAATGGAGTGTATACATATATGCCTCGAAACATAAATGGCAATTGGGATTGTAATACAGAGTTTTATTGGAGAAGAGCAATTGATAATAAGGAAAGATTCTTATTCAATAGCAATACGATGTTGACTTTTATGAAAAGTGTAGATTATGCCAACATTATTGATCAGAATCTGTCGGAACTGAATAAGGTTAATAATACATATATTAAAGAGTTTATAGGTGTTGATTATTCAAATAAGAATTTCAGTGGAACAGTCTCGGGCTCATTTATATGGCGAAATGCTGTCAGCAATTGCATTAATGTTTCTGATATAAATGTATTTGAACACTCTATAGGAGCGCAAGGTATATATAAATTTCCTTTGGGTTTAAAGTTCTCGAACGAAGTCAGATTATATTCTCGTAGAGGTTTTAGTGAAAGCAGTTTGAATAAGAATGAACTTGTTTGGAATTCATCTTTATCGTATTCATTTCACAAAGACAAGTATGTAGTGCGCATAAACGCTTTTGATATTTTAGATCAGCTATCTGCTTCAGAAATAGCTATTAATGCGCAAGGGCGTAAAGAAATAATACGTAATGTTCTTCCTCATTACTATATGGTACATATTCAATACAATTTTTTTAAATAGCGTAGAATACTACCGTAGCATGAGAGCTATCTGACAAGAAATTATATTTATAGGTATCGCAGAGACGCTTGACTTGGTATTAATGAAGCAGCCCGAAGGCTGCTTCTGGTTTATTACTCTTGTTGTTTTTGTTCCTTCTTTTCCGCTTTTCGTTTCTCCGTTTCGTGAGCTACTAACGCCTGAAGATCTTTGATCAACTGATTTGTCTCTTCTTGCTTATTCTTCTCACAAACACATACTCATCATGTCTCTAGTTATTTCTCTCACCGGAAGCGCTGATAAGCCTTTGTTATACGAAGAAAGCTCCTTATTATAGTAGGGGTTTCGGACCCGGATTCTTTTTCCGGACAGTAGGGACATTTTTCTCGCCTTGTTTACCTGCAATCTGTTTATCACTATCTTGTTTCTCCCAATCCTGTTCATCCCAATACTGACCCTCCTCATCCTGTTCCTCCGTAGTCGTGTTATTTTCATTCTTACTGATGCTGAAAATCCTGATCGGTTTTGAAGCCCTTCGATTCGTGCCATCTTGACTCAATATCACATCTACATTACATTTTGCGAGTTTTGCATAAGTAATCAGCTCCATCGCTTTGTGCAGACACGACTCACACCCATTCTCAGAAAATAAATGATGTATCATCAAAATCGCATAGTCATACTTCACAGGTTTTCCTTGCTCAAAAGTGTAGATGGTAGAAATAGAAGCCACTTTGGGGTCAGCCATCTCATTCAATGAAGGAATGAAAAGGAGTCTGCAAATCCGGAAATGTTTAGTCCACAAGAAGATTATTATCTCCACATCACTCATCCCCCCTGTCTGAAATCCTTTAAATGCATCCCCAGCTTCCACACTGATCTTCTCAGTCCTCACAAGCGTTTCAATACGATAATCTTCATGTATGTAGTTTGCTCTCACATTCACATTCTCTTCTGCATTACTAGCCGTTTCTTTACTCTTTTCCATTTTTACTTGTTACTTTATAATTAATTTCTATAAAAGTAAGCCTCTGAATCGGTTGTTAAGGTGTGCTAATTCGTTAACTTCGTTTTTAACTGCGAACTTAACGAATTAGCACACACCTTCTATCATTTATAATCCTTTCCTTTGGCCCTGTGCTCCAACTAACTGGAGGCAACACTTAAAAGATATTTTCCAATGAACAATGTAGTAGTCAAAAAGCAAGGGATCGAAGGAAAGGGAGGCGACCAATGAGTGCACCCGCAGTATCAATATTCAAGAATGTGATGGACAAGTCGCCGGTGGAAACAACGATCGAAGAGATCGTTAACCGGATACGAAGCGAGGAGTGGAAAAGTGTTATTGAGTCGTTTCGCAAACTCAAAGCGGAGGGGAAGACCAAGGAGGCGGATCTGCTCAAACGGAGGCTGCCGGCTTTCGCCACCTCGGGCGTTTTTGAAGGAGGGCATGCCAAGGTGCAACTCAAAACCTACAACGGGATGTTGTTTCAGGATTTCGATCACGTCAACCCCGACCTGCTGGAGTCCATGTTGCAGCTCTGCCGGGCCTGCGAATATACCACCGCCTGCTGGAAGACCTGTTCGGGCGATGGCATCCGCCTGCTGGTGACGACGGATGGGGGAGAAGAGGATCATCTTGCCGCTTTCCTGGCTGTCTCGGCTTTTTACGAACAGCTGCTTGATATCAAAAGCGACCCGGTCTGCAAGGATTATTCCCACCTCAGCTTTGTGTCGTATGATCCGGACGCGTATTATAAGGAGGACTCAATTCTGTTTTCCGTACCTGATCGGCGTGGCGGACTGGATGCTCTCCTGGAACAATTTCGCAAGTACAACGCCTTTTCTCCGGGCACCCGCAACGCGTTCGTGTTTAAGTTCGGACTCAAAGCCAACGAACAGGGATTTTCCGAGTTCGAGACTGCTACTTTTTGTGCCGGCACACTGGGCGCACCCGATTTTGACGCTACGGAAATCCGGACGGCCATTGCCTCGGCTTTCAAGGAAAACCGCACCTTTTCTCCCCCTCAAAATACC
>Ga0209125_1003197_pt1 | contig 11579 bp, 9 predicted proteins | sample BarGraIncub1131A_FD_184503 | JGI IMG/M metagenome (GOLD analysis project Ga0209125, IMG submission 184503) | Arctic peat soil microbial communities from Barrow, Alaska - Barrow Graham LP Incubations 11-31A (SPAdes) (version 2) | ecosystem: Environmental > Terrestrial > Soil > Wetlands > Peat... | reverse complement strand
AGATTAGGTGTGGTGTGTTTTTAAAGTCGTTGTAATATTCCCGAAATAAGTCCCACCCGTCCATATCAATAAAATCGACCAGTAGCCGGCTTACATCTATGAAAGCCGCTTTATCGACATAGATATCTTTCGCCTTTTCAATGTAAAGATACTCTTCATTGGGGGGGTAAGAGAAAAGGATACTATTACCGCCATTAGCCTGTCGGCGGAGTTGATCTTGATGTTCTATATGAAATTTCAAATCGGCAAACTTCTGTTGATGATCAACTATATAAGACATCGCAAACTCCTTTATAGCTATGGATTAGTTCGATGTTCAAAGCAACTCCGTTAAAATTCATGTTGAAGAGACCTTTCAGAGAGAGCCTTTTCAGCCGTTCTTGAATATCTTCCGAGGGGATAAAGCTGATTGGTAGCAACTCGTTGGTCAGAATGTTACTGGCATTAGGAGAGTATAGCTTTGCAAAGTAAAGAAAAACTACTTGTGCCTCTGAAGACGGGCGAACATGAATGAACGTTTTAATCCGACCAGAGCTCACAAATCCCAGCTTACTCATTAGGTTCAAGTATTTTGTTGAAAGTGTATTTATCGTGTTCTGAGACCAACTGATTTGCTGGGATTCATTTTGGCTAAGTGATTCTTTTAAATAAGCGATAATGTCTTCCTTCGATATGCTAGCTCGACCGGAGAAATAAGTCTTCATAAAAACTCTTGCCGTAATCTCCCTGAAAAGTCGATTGTTCAAGGCAAGCTGCCAAAAAAGAAACAATTGCTTATCTTGTAAGGGGATGCATTCACGAGAAATGCCTTGGATGAGGTCCTGATGATCTTGATTTGAAAACTGTAAAAAAACTTTTCTGACCTCACGCTCAATACGCGTTCGGCTTCTTTCGGTTCGGAGATTGAACTCGTTACGTTGATTAAACAGATCTTTCAGGGTGTCCGATTGATTGAAATGCGAATCTAACACCTTTATAAGGATATTACAATCCTTCAGCCCGCCAATAACATTTATTGCGGTGTCATATGCACCAAGTTCTGTTGTATTATTCAAAGGTTCCATTAATTACTGCTCGCCCCTCCACCAATGACTGGATCTATATATCGACCATACGAAGTCAGCATTTTAGGTAAGATATCATTGAGCTTTTGGGTCTTGCCGCCCACCCGTTTAAGTAAAGGACGTGCGGGAATGCTCGATTGGTGCTGTTCGGTTCTGTTGCAAATTGAATTTGGCATGGTATACAGCCCCCTCTCTTTTGCGGTTATTTTATTCGGACGTATTTGAATCGTTTACGATCTCCATAATATCACTAATGTCACAGCTTAAAGCAGAACAAATCCGAACAAGTACATCCGTTGTCACATTTTCGTTTTTTCCAAGTTTAGCCATTGACGCATGACTTATGCCAGCTTTAGAACAAAGGTCTTTCTTTTTCATTTCGCGATCAATTAAGAGCTTCCAAAGTTTTTTGTAGCTCATGGACAAAAACGCTCACCTCACTCGGTTTTTTAATTAAATAATTATACAGCTATTATTCTGCGCTTACAACATAAAATTCAGCGATACCTGAATTAAATACCATTATTGTTGCCACGAAAAACAAGGCCTTGCTCGTTCTGAGCCAGGCCTATAATTTTTCTTCTCAGGCATTGGAAGTATTGCAGCGGAGTTCATACTGTCAATAGTGTCTCCGTTCGTAGTGGGACATCCCAAAACGCCGAATTCAACTCTATTGACACACTTTTTCATTGTCCCTTATAGGTATACTCTATTGGAACGTAAAGTTTTATTCAAGATAATATGTTATCCACATGCGGTATAGTAATGGTTTTTTCAAGTGTTTCCCATTTGAAAGTTAAGTCAATCGGCTCGGGATTGCTTTTCTCATATAACAAAGCTTTTAAAGCATCTTCGGGTTCTTCACCATAGAATTCTGGGCGATAAATTAGGAATACTCCTGTAGAAAATAGCAGCTGTGTTTTATGGTTATAAAGCTGAATTAATTTGGGAGGCAGTGGGTTATATCTTTTCGATGCCGCGTGTTTCATTGCAACTGTGACAACTATACAAACATTAAAACCTTGTGCTATTCCTTTAAGCGCACAAAAAGCGTCTCTGTATAAGGTTTGGATTCTCCTGCCGTTTCGGCAGATAATTCTTTCAAAATCGTCAATTACAATCAGCTTGAGCCTACTCTCATTTCTGCTGCGGCCTTCTGAATCACACATAAAATCGTTGATTAAAAAGCGGGTCAATTCCTCAATGTCAGTAAAGCCTCCAATCATGTTCTGGCAGGTGTATACTGGGGTGAACGATATGAAAAGCGCCTGTTGCTGGTCGTTGCACTGTCATTGTGCATCTACTCTGGAACGTCATAGTCATAATGAGACGTTATGCTTATATCTGGTGATTAACAATTATCGAAACCCTGCTCGTAATCTCCTTTTCCGGCAAGGTGATATTTTTAAAACCATCAGATAAAGCAACCTCATGTTCTATAAAGACCTTGTATTTTCCATGGAATTAGGACCCACTTTCCATCGCCACACCAAGGCAATGCTGCTTTACCATTTTTATCTTGATATACACACCCAAATTCCATAGGTTCAGAATGTAATTTATCTTCAGTCTTCCATTGCGCTTGTATCAAGATTCTCGTTAATGCACAGGCCCTTTCTTCAATTTCTTTAATTTCAAAGGATACAAATTCTTTTGAAGCAAACATTTTCCTGCATTCGCCTGCTCGTTTTGCTACGGAAATTCCATGTGAAAATAGATTTTGAAATTTTGAAGATAACTCTCCATAATTTTTCTTTTCCCATGCATTTAAGCCTTGTATAAGCGGAATAAGGTATGGGTATTCTGCACATTCCTCAACTGATGGCACGGCAGATAAGTTTACACCAACTTTTATTTCGCGCTTTTGCCATTTGCTTATCTCTTCTCGTTCAATAGCGTTTTGCTTTATCTTTTTTATTGATTCAGATATAGGAGGTGGATTAGACTCTTTGTCAAATTTTACTTTTCTCTGTTCCTCACTGTCCTTCAAATTCATCCAATCCGCTAACGCAAACATAAGTGCAACGCACTTGCATGATACATATTCATTTCCATAATTCAGATCTCGTCCATGCAATATTCCGTTTCTATATGGTAATCGGATTTCTTCAGTAGTTGTCTTATTTCTTCCTTTATTGAATATGTCTTTTAATTTGGCAAGGCCATCATTACATCCGACTAAACAGTCCCATGCTGTAACATCAGTACCCTCAGCAAAGAATCCTTTACTTTTCGTGTAATCGTTTACAGAACCATCAATTATTATGAGAAACAACGGAACGCTAGCATAATACCGCTCTGCAAAATGGTCATCGAATGCTCTTTGAATTAGTGAATAGCGTTCCATAAATGGCTTGGATGAATTTTTAAGCCAGTGGATGATATCTTTAACATCAGTTTTGTAATACTCGACAAGTACTTTTTCTCCTGCTTCAATTCCATTAGTCTCGTATGCTTTTATAGATTGTTCCATTAATGTCATGTTCATAGAATCATAAGAGCACCATCCAGCATCAGAAAATATATGATTAAATGTATCAACAAAATGTGTCATATGTAATAGTTGGGCCTTTATTTCTTTTATTTTCGCACGTTGTTCTCTTGGTAACAACCATGAAAATAAGCTCAGAGCCTTTATATCACCTTGTAGTTTATTTATACTGTGAAGATTTTTATCAGCCATTTTTTTCTTTCATTCCTTACATGCTTAGATTATCGAGCTACGTATTATTGCTGTCTGTATTATAAAAAATTAGACCAAGCCTACTTAGCAGAGTGTATGGATAGCACTAAACCGCCTTCGGCGGTGGTATTGACAGCCATTTCATCAACTGTTAGAATAGCATCACAATTAAAACCACGTTGCCTTTGAAGAAAAACGGCTGGAACTATACCAGTAAAGGTTTGTTTGTTGTACCCAAAAGCATAATTTCTCTCTTTCTATTACGCTGAATGCTTTGATTTGCAAGGCTTTTGGGATTATTGTCTTTGTCAGACATCGAGCAAGAGAAATTATACTTTCCCCATAGCTTTCCGCGGTTTCGCGCTATCCGAATTATTTCAAAGTTGGAATTGAGAATCAAAGGAATACTAAGCCGGTTGCTCGACAACACTTAAGCGTTGCTCGAGCTTTTTTGCGCCCAACTTCGATTAATTCACTAAAGATAATGAGAAATCAAACGAATATGGTTTTGACTATATGAACTCACCTAAACAAATCAAATTGGATAGCAATTTGACTCTCCAAATATTGCTTTCGCGCCACATAGTACTTCTTCAGTTGCTTCTGGATAAAATACAATTAAGTTTTCTTTAGCACGAGTGCAACAGACATAAAATAGCTTCTGTGTTCGTGACAGTATTGATGGATAGCTATTCTTACGAGCTGGAGATAATTTGGATTCTATTGATTTGTTAAATAGATATTCAAAATTATAATTCGACCAGCCCCCATTACTTAATATAATAAGGACGTTTTCGAATTCCAATCCTTTTATTTTGTGCTGAGTTGATAGTGGAGTGTATCCCTCAAGATACTTATATAGATTTTGGAAATCTCTGAAATGAATATCTTTAACTCTCCAATAAAGATATTCATTTGATTTAACAAACTCAACCAATTTGTCATCCTTTATACAAATCTTTTGTAAATGCGCAAACTCTATGGCAGATTCGATTGACGCATCTCCCATACTCTCGAGTTTTTCGACTAATTCTTTCAATCGCTTTTTATCATTTTGATTATTAATACAAAACGATGTTTTCCGAATTACTTCATTGTATTTTTTATCTTGGTACAATGTAATTAATTCCTGTATTTTGAACAAATGTTGAATTAGTCTATCGCGTTTTGGTTCTCTAGCCGTGACCTCATCAACTACAATCTTATTATCAATCAAATTGTCTTTGTCAAGATATATACTTTGTACTTTTTTGTATGGCCAGTCTTTGATAAATTCATACATAGGAACTGAAGCGGGGTCGTCCAATAACACATTTTTATGTTGACGACCCGCATTTTCTCCGCGAGAGTAGCACCAATCGATAGAAGTCACGACTTCATCAAATGGTTGTTCAGGGCTAATATCAATTTTCCTTTCTTTTATTATTTTTTTCAGGTCATTCTTGAACTTATATATTGGGTCTATATCATATATTTCCATTAATTTTTCAAACCCGGCTTCACTTGCAATCAAATTGTAGGTCAGGCGAAGTTCTTTTGTGTTTTTTGAATCGCTGAAGTTCCATTGCGAGCACCAATCAGAAGATTTTACTTTTTTCAAATCAAATGAATCAGAGTACAAAAACACTGCAGATCCTTTCCTAACTTTGCCATTAGTCATGTTTGGTGCTGTTATGTCATCAGAGGGCTCTTGTTGTAATCCATCTGTGCGAAGCTGATTTGCAATAGCAATAACAGACTCGGGATTCCGTCTGTTTTGTTTTTTCTCAACTTTTTGAACATAACCGTTTTCGATATAGTATTCAATATTTCCTACCCCAGTTTCATATATTGACTGCATTGAATCGCCAAATAAGCCAATTATATTTTTCCTTAAACTCGCAGATAGCAGCGTTAAAAGAATTTCTATAACATACGGTGATGTATCTTGATATTCGTCAACAAATATAAACGGGTATTTATCTATTAGAATATCACACAATTTTATGTACTTCTTATACATTGCATGAGCTAATATAATGACTTCGTCATGAGATATTTCACCACGGTTTAGACGAACATATTCTTTATATTGTATTCCATCTTTAAATTCGCAGGAAAATGGTTCATCCCCATTTGGATTTGTTATTTTGCTTTCTGGATCATTCACAACTTCTACCAAGGTTTGCTGCATCTCTTTTTGAAATGGAGATATGCTGTCCCATAGGAAATCGTGAATTGTTGATACCGTCATATTATTTATTTTAGTTCTATTACCTATTTCAATTGCGGCAGCATTTGTGTATGTAATACAGGCGATATTGGCAATTGGGTAGTTTTGTGATATTTTTTTTAGCACTTCTATAAGTGTATAGGTTTTTCCACTGCCAGCCCCACCGCTTAGCAAGAAGCTCTCTCCGTTTTGGATGTAGAATAGTATTTCTTCTATTTCATCTTCAAATCGTCTCTCAGCCACAATAAGCCCTCCTTAATATACGGTGGTATTTGCCAATTTGAAAAGTCTGATCCGTTTTCTGCTTTGCTATTTAACAATATATCCATTGGGAAAGAAGACTTGCTTTTTATGCATTTCTCTGCCAAATCAAAAGAATTATTTTTATAATCTGTACCGGCTGGGTTCATCTGCGAAAACATATCTCGTTTTTGAAGGCTAACGAACTTGTAAATGTTGTTAATAATGAACTGCCTATTAATATGAAAAAAGGCATCTTCAAAACTGCGAGGGTAATATGAGTTGTCGTCTTCAGATTCAAGCGTTTGATAAACTAACATTAATAAACCAGTAACGTCTTGATACCAACTATCTTCAATGTTTGCAAGAACTTTTTCCTCTTTAGTTAATTCCTTGAAAAAATTCAACTGTTTCTCCGTATGTTTTGCCAATGGTACTGAATAATAGTGTTTTAACGCACTGTTTGAGGTGTGTGTACCGTTTTCAACAGTACTGCTACAAACATTCGTTCTGCTGACTCCATTTTTGTCAGGCTTTGTTTCCTCAATCCCTGAATCTATATCGGTAATAATTAAGGTTTTTATTCCAATAAAAATCAGGAATTTCTCAAATATTTGTGAATAAGCGCCTGCTTCAATTAGTGAAATGTTTTGTGAAAGCAGAGGAACAGCATCACTCGAGGTTTCTTCTTGATCTATTTTTCTCATTATTGCAGGCAATAGTATTCTTTCTGTATCCCCCTCGTAGAGAATTACCTTATCCGCAAAAAATATCTCGGAACAATTGAGTGTTAAATATTGCTTCAAAAACTTAAAATGATTATTATCAGGATCTTTTTCGTCTTTATACTTAATTTTCAATTCCTTTAAGTTCTTTGATTCGACACTATTTCCTGATGATTTTCGGAAATATTTGATGTCATCAAAATCGCATTCCGATACAATATGCGATGAATGAGTCGTAATGACAGCTTGAAGATTAATATTCTTCTTGCCTTCTTCTCCCGAACAGCCAGACAAAAGCAATTGCTTTATATTTTTTATAAAGATGTATTGCATTTGCGGATGTGTATGAGCTTCTGGTTCTTCAATAAAGAGCAAGTTAATATTTGCTGGGGCGACGGAGTCGTCTCTGTCATATCTAAACTCACTTAAAATGGTTTCGATTTCAAATATTATGCTAATTAGATTCAAGTATCCCAAGCCATTGTAGCTTTCAGGAAGTTGGTGGTTGCAAGTATCATAAACAACAGTTGTGTTTTCTTTTAGCAATTGTTGCTGGCTAAGAGTTGAAATAATATTTACAACAGTTTCATTCTCGCGTATACCTCCAAATTTCTTAACCTTTTGAATAACACTATTGAATATCCCATGATATACATTGGTTAGAGAACGGTCTGTATCAATAAGTGTGTCTTCAAAATGCTGAATATCAGGATTTTCATCATCTGTCTTGGTCTTTTCATAGTAGCGAGTGGACAAATTTGATAACGTAGCATCATTATCTTTGTTAACAGTATCTCTGTGTGCACTTATATACCTAAATGAAATTACTTTATTTAAATCTATGGTTTTAGCACTCAAATAACGAAATTCGGTTTCATTAGCTTGACAAGTCACCAAGTCATATAGCACTGCTTTTTTATTTATCTCAAAAAACTGCCGATGTTTCATTTTAATAAAATTGTCGAAGCAAGTAGTCTTATCAATATTCACCTTAGAATCGCTATCAAAACGTGAATAGTATTTTGAAAACGCTTTTATAAGAGACTCCATTTTATCGAAACTTAGCATGTATTCAAATTTTAAAATCACAATGTTGTTATTCGGATCCAAATCGAGCATTAGTGGTCTAATATTGGCAAGATTGTCTAAAGAGTCATATTTAATATAAAGGTACAGTTCAATTCCCTTTGGTAATACTTCATTCCAATCCACGCCATCTCTATCAACAAATTCAAATAATTTATTTTTAAAATCTAAATTGAAATCATCAAATGTAAAGATGTTGCTGCCACTTTGACTTCCAATAAATTTATTCAGTGCAGAAATTACAGAGGTTTTGCCACAATTGTTTTTGCCAATTATTAATGACAAATCTTTTTCCAAATCCAATTCCATGTTTTTTAATAGTCTATAATTGTTTATAACAATTTTTGTAACAATCATAATTTGCCTCCTTATGTCTAATTATAATTAAATAAAAATAATTAGTAACTTCTCATTATTGCCTAACTCGCAGTTGCCCGAGTTGCTCATTGCTAATATACGATTGTTCGAATTACCAAAAAAACCGCTCAGCCTTTAGGCAGAGCGGTTAAAAGCTACGCACTGCCCATTATAATTATGAGGCTAATTCGCGCGGTTGCTATGGTTATAAAGTTAACTTTCCTAATTTGTAAATGGTAAAGTAAAGTACAGAGTTTTCGGCCAATAGAACTACAGACTTTTTCGCCACAAAGTACACAGTTTTTCGCCACGAAATACACAGTTTTCAAATGGATGGTAAAATGAAACCATCGAGGATGGAGGCTGTGAGAAATGAAGGGATATTCTGTGTATAGTCAAATACAACAACTAAAAGAACTAGGATTCCGGAAAGATGCCGTAGCAAGGAATTTAGGCATAAACTGGAGAACTGCCAACCGATACTGGGACATGACAGTCGAAGAATATGAAGCAAGTCTATCCGGTGTTTGCCAAGTGCAATTACTTGATGAGCATAGAGATATCATCGTCAGATGGCTGAGTGAGTATCCCACATTAAGTGCGGCGCAAGTGTGCGATTGGTTGAAGGAGCACTACAGTGCATCATTCAGTGACCGTACCGTTTGCCGCTATGTTAAAAGTCTCCGTGAAGAATACAATTTGCGAAAGTCTCCAAATCCACGGTCCTATGAAGCCGTACCGGAACTTCCGATGGGACAGCAGATACAAGTGGATTTCGGCGAGAAATGGCTCCGAAACGTAGATGGCGGACGAACCAAAGTATATGCCGCCGCATTCGTACTTGCTCATTCCCGATACAAATACGCTGAGCTGCAAAGCCGTCCATATACGGCAACGGATTTGGTTCGTGCCTGTCATCGCTGCTTTCGGTACATCGGCGGAATGCCAAGAGAACTGGTATTCGACCAGGACAGCATTGTCTGCGTCTCTGAAAATGCCGGGGACATCATACATACCTATGAATTTGAAAAGCTGAGGCAGGATTGCAAACTAAGCATCTATATGTGCCGTGGTGCCGACCCCGAAAGCAAGGGGAAAATTGAGAGTGTCGTCAAGTATATTAAAGGCAACTATCTTGAAAACCGCCTGTACGTGGATGACAGTATACTAAGCTACGGCTGTCTCGAATGGCTCGAGCGAACAGCCAACGCCAAGATACACGGAACGACAAAGCGGATTCCCAGAGAGGTCTTTGCCTGTGAAAGAGAGTATCTGAGACCACTTGTTGATTGCGTGGATAACAAGCAAACAGTCATTTGCCGAACGGTGCGTAAAGATAACACTGTTCTTTACGATAGCAACCGTTACTCTGTGCCACTTGACACCTATAACACGCAAAAGGAAATACGGATTGAGCCTCTTGATGGGATACTGCAAATACAAACAGTGTTCGGCGAACCAATCTGTGAGCACCGCATCTCAAATGGTCGAGGTCTGTTAATCCAGAACAAGAGCCACACGCGAGACCGCAGCAGCGGTCTTGCCCAAATGCAGGACGCGTTGGACAGCTTACTGGAGAACAAGGCGACTACTTTCCTGCAGACAATTCGTACAGAGAAATCCCGCTACGCCAGAGACCAGTTCAAACTCATACAAACCCTTTGCGACCAATACGGATTGAAGGACGTTCTTGTGGCAGTAGACTTCTGTCAATACAGCAAGCTTTATAGTGCCAACTACGTGAAGGATTACCTTGAGCACCAAGTGGACAAGCAGCCCGAAGCTCCGATGCTGCCCATTCCAGTAAGCAATTCCAAGTACCACGTCACCACACAGAAAAGGTCGCTTGAGGTATATGCAAAGGCAGGTGGCGTGAGATGATTAAGATACATGACCGGGTGGCCAATCTGATGGCAGACCTTAGAATGTGCCCAGTGGATTTTGAAGCGCTATACTCAGGAAAGAACGAACTGACGCCACTTGAAAGTATTGAACTTTTCCTAACGGAGCAGCAGCATAGTCGCACTGAAAAGCAAACCATTCTCCGACGGCGTAGAGCCAATCTCCCCGCTGACAAAACGTTGGGCACCTTTGACTTTGGCTTTCAGCGGAGTGTTTCCAAAGAGCAACTGCTTCGCCTGAGTGATATGACTTGGGTAGAGCAAGCCTACAACATCTGCTTTCTGGGGCCGCCAGGCGTTGGGAAAACTCATCTGGCGCTGGCACTTGCAGTTAAAGGACTCGACATGGGTTATGCCGTAGCTTTTGAGACGCTGGACAATCTTATGAAGATTCTCAAAACCGTCGAAATCTCAGCGACAAGCAAGCGCCGTCTTAAGTATCTCAAGCAAGCCGCATTGGTAGTCGTGGACGAAGTTGGTTTTATGCCACTATCTCCGGCAGAAGCAAATCTGTTCTTCGGATTCGTTTCAGCTATGTCCGAACGGACGTCGATAATTATTACGTCTAACAAGGGCTTTGATGAGTGGGCAGAATTTCTGGGTGATGCGACGATTACAACCGCGATACTCGACCGGCTTATTCACCACTGCGAAATATTGAATATGACCGGTAACAGCTATCGTTTGGAACATCGCAAATCTATTACTTAGACGGCGATATTGGGTCAATTCTGGCCGGCGTTTACGCAACGCCGAAAAGTTTTACGCTGCACGAAACAAACTCTGCACTTTGTGGCGAAAAACTCTGCATTTTGCTTGACTGCTTACACCTATCATTACTTCAAACAAATTCAGTTTCTCTGTTAGTAATAGACTAAGTTAGTAATAGACTGAATTCCCTTTCAATCAGGTCCGAATGACACGACTTGAACATGCGAATGCTTGACTACCAGTCAAGCATTCGATTAAGCTCTTAAAAAAAGTGCGATCATTCCAAGCCGTAAATACAACATAAATTTGACATAAAATCGACGACAAAACTCGACAAAACAAGGTAAAACGCGACAACAATAGGAACAAAATATAGGAACAGAAAGAACCCTGAAACCATTGGAAAATCAGTGGTTTCAGGGTTCTTTTGCTTTGGTACGCCTTGAGGAATTCGAATCCCCGACCTTCTGGTCCGTAGCCAGACGCTCTATCCAGCTGAGCTAAAGGCGCATATACGCACAGCGCTTGAGTATAATACCACAAGCCCTGACGAAATGCAAGCCCTTTTCTGAAAAAACGGTGGGTTTGATCAGCTTGGTT